>Ga0193728_1000047_pt1 | contig 47065 bp, 43 predicted proteins | sample U1c1metaG_FD_143037 | JGI IMG/M metagenome (GOLD analysis project Ga0193728, IMG submission 143037) | Soil microbial communities from a riparian zone of the East river system, Colorado, United States - U1c1 | ecosystem: Environmental > Terrestrial > Soil > Riparian zone | place: USA: East River... | reverse complement strand
TATTGGAATGACTATCGTCGCGCAAGGAAGTATTCCCATCCAGACGCATCACGCCTTCACCCGGACAATTAAAATCGGCCACAGCCATCATGGCCTCTTTGCCCACGCCATTTCTTGAAGACCGATCCTCCAGCAACACATCATCCCACCAAACCACATTGTTCGTGGCATCATCAAAATATCCTTTTACGGTATAACGGCGATAGCTATCTCCAGATTCGTAATAATATGAGGTCCCCACCAGGCTATCACCTTTTTTGATCAGCTTCAGTTCTACCTTAGTTGATTTGATCTTCCCTTTCCAAACACCCGTAATGGGTTGTGCCGTTGAAGTCAGGATCATGAACTGCAAACCGACGAGAATAATAAGTTGATAAGTTGACAAGTTGAATGGTTGTTTTATAGAACGATGGCGGGGAAGCTATATTGCTGGGAAGTTGATTGGTTGATAAGTTGATCGGTTGATAGGTTGTTGAGAAATAGTCAATTGGTCAATTTCTCCAGATAGTGGAAAGAAATTTTTAACATTTTTCTAAGACGCCCCACATAAAACCAATCAACTTATCAACTATTCAACAAACTATTCAACTCAAATAAACAGCCAGCAACCCATCCGGGAGGACAACGAAAACCCGCTTGTTCTTCTTATCGATCTTCTCCAAAGTGTCTTCTGAAACCGGGATGAGCACTTCTTTTTCCTGCATTTCGAGCCGGCACAATACCTGGTGCGATTGTTCAATGACTTCGAGTATTTCGCCCAGGTCTTTGCCTTCATGAATCACGTGAAAACCGACCAGCGAGATGGGTGCCGATTTGCCGGCATATTTCAGGAAATCATTCTCAGTAAGCCAGACTTCTTTTTGTACCAGTTTGCGGGCCGATTCTTTAGCATCGATCCCTTCGAGTTTGATAAATACTTCGCGGTCATTTTTGATTTTTGTTTCTTCAATAAAATAAGGAAGCATTTCATCTTTTTTTTCTTCCAGGAAAATCATTTCCAACCCTTTCAGGGATGTTTTTTTTCCAAGCCGGTGTACGAGGATCAGCTCGCCTTTCAGTCCGAAGGCGGAGACCAGTTTGCCGATGTTGCGGTAGTGTTTCATTTGGCTTTTTATTAAGAAAGTAGAAAATAGAGAGTAGAGAATAGGAATACATAATGGGGACCCTAACATCCTATTCTCTACTCTCTATTTTCTATTTTCTGCTCTCTCCTCTGGAAACAAAAAATCCCGGCCAAAACCGGGATTTCAATCAAGTATATTTATGTACAAAATCAACCTTCTGCACCTGCACTGTCTTCTGTCTTTCTCTCTACTCTCCTGACGGGAGCAGCTCCCCTGCGGGCGCCATACTTTGATTTCCTGTTGTCTTCCTGGCGTTTCTTCAAATGTACTTCATGTTCGCTATGCCATTTTTGAAATTTTTCCATGGCAGCTGTTTCATCAAACAGGCCGAGTTTTACACCCCTGAGCAAATGCTTCAGGTATAAAACACCTTTGAAGGATAGAATTCTCCGCACTGTGTCTGTTGGCTGGGCGCCTTTATGCAGCCAATCCAATGCCTTCTGGCGGTCTAGTTGAACGGAAGCAGGAACAGTTAAAGGATTGTACGTACCGATCTTCTGAATGAACTTTCCATCTCTTGGTGCGCGCGCGTCCGCTACCACGATGAAATAAAATGGCCTTTTTTTAGACCCATGACGCTGGAGTCTGATTTTTACTGGCATCTTAAATAGAAATTTAAATGCGTTAATGAATGGGGTTGTCTTCTTTTTGTGATTGCTGAGCAATCTCGTTCAAGCTACAAATTTAATACATAGCGGCTAAACACGCTAATCTAATGCCAAGTTTTTTATGAGCGGAAAATTACCGCCTCCCAATTCCCAAACGGCCTCCTATGGGCAATTTATTCATCGTTTTCATCATCTGTTTCATCTGCTCAAATTGTTTTAAAAAGGCGTTGATCTCGGTCAGATCCTTTCCACTGCCCTTCGCAATCCTGGCACGACGGCTCTGGTCAATTACGTCGGGATTCGCGCGTTCAAACGGGGTCATGGAACCGATGATCGATTCAATACCTTTGAAGGATTGGTCACTGATGTCGATGTCCTTTACCGCCTTGCCAACGCCGGGTATCATGCCCAACAGGTCCTTAATATTGCCCATTTTCTTGATCTGTTCCAGCTGTTGCTTAAAATCCTCAAAATCAAACTGGTTTTTCCTGATCTTTTTCTCCAGTTTGCGGGTCTCCGCCTCATCATACTGGGCCTGTGCTTTTTCAACCAGTGTCGTAATATCTCCCATGCCTAGTATGCGCTGGGCCATGCGTTCGGGATAGAATACATCCAGGGTATCCAGTTTTTCCCCGCTGCTGATGAACTTGATGGGTTTTTGAACCGAATATTTAATGGAAAGCGCCGCACCACCGCGTGTATCGCCATCCAGTTTGGTCAGTACCACACCCGAAAAATCAAGCCGCTCATTGAAGGTTTTGGCTGTATTCACTGCGTCCTGACCGGTCATGGAATCCACAACAAACAGGATTTCCTGCGGATTTACGGCCTTTTTAATTTCAGCCACCTCTGTCATCATCACCTCATCGACGGCCAGGCGGCCGGCGGTATCAATGATAACCACATTCTTATTCCTGCTTCTGGCCTCGCGGATGGCATTCGCTGCGATCTCAACAGGATGCTTATTCTCCGGTTCGCTGTATACGTCTACCTGGATCTGTTCTCCCAGTATCTTCAGCTGCTCGATGGCTGCAGGACGATATACGTCGGCCGCCACCAACAGGGGGGAGAGCCCCTTTTTTGCTTTAAGGTAATGGGCAAGCTTCCCGCTGAAAGTCGTCTTACCGCTACCCTGCAGGCCAGCAATCAGGATGACGGCCGGGTTTCCTTTTGCATTCAGCTCACTTTCGTTGCCGCCCATCAGTTCGGTCAACTCATCCTTCACGATCTTAATCATCAGCTGGCCCGGACTAACGGCAGTCAATACCTTCTGACCCATCGCTTTTTCCCGGATGGTATCCGTGAATTCCTTGGCGATCTTATAGTTCACGTCGGCATCGATCAGCGCCCGGCGTATATCCTTCACCGTGGCCGCCACATTCAATTCGGTGATCCTTCCTTCTCCTTTGATCTGTTTAAAGGCAGACTCGAGCTTCTCGGTTAAATTATCAAACATGTCAATGGAATAAATAAAAAAAGTGAATATAACCTAAGGCTATATTCACTTTTAATGAATTGCAAATGTAATAAAATCAGCCGTCGTTAGAGTAAATATTATTTCAAATGTGAATTGTGTTTAAGTTAAATACCCAGATAGCTTCTCAGCATCTTGGATCGTGAATTGCTTCTTAGCTTCGTAATCGCTTTGTCTTTAATTTGTCGCACCCGCTCCCTGGTCAGGTTAAATCTTTCACCGATATCTTCCAGGCTCATAGGATGATCGACCCCGATACCAAAGAAAAAGCAAATCACTTCTTTCTGGCGTTCTGTCAGGGTCCTTAATGACCGGTCAATTTCCTGTTTTAAGGACTCTGTGTGCTCGATATTGGTCTCAGCCCGTTCGGCATTGGGGTTTTCCATGACATCGAGCAGGGTATTGTCTTCGCCTTCCGACAGGGGCGTATCCACACTGATGTGGCGGCCGCCGATGCCAAGGGTCGATGACACTTCTTCTATGTCCAGTTCGAGCATTTCCGCGAGTTCCTCGGATGAGGGTTCCCGCTCGAATTCTTGTTCAAGCTGTGAATAAGCCTTCTGGATCCGGTTGGTTAAACCTACTTTATTGAGAGGAAGCCTTACAATTCTGGATTGTTCTGCGAGGGCCTGTAAAATGCTCTGGCGTATCCACCAAACCGCATAAGAAATGAACTTGAAACCACGGGTTTCATCAAAACGCTGGGCAGCCTTGATCAGGCCAAGATTCCCCTCGTTGATCAGGTCCGGTAATGTAAGTCCTTGATTTTGATACTGTTTAGCCACTGATACCACAAAACGCAGATTTGCTTTTGTGAGCTTGTCAAGAGCTTTTTGATCTCCTTGCTTGATACGGACGGCGAGTTTTACTTCTTCTTCGGGACTGATTAACTCTACTTTTCCGATTTCCTGCAAGTATTTTTCCAAGCTCTGTGATTCACGATTCGTAATACTCTTCGTGATCTTGAGTTGACGCATACTCATAGGCAGGGCATTTTAAAGGGTTTTAAAGGTTTCAGGTTTTCTAATTATAATGGATATATCAAAACGTATATTTAAGCCTTTTCGTGTTCCAATGTCAACAACTTGATAAATAAACGTCTTGTTAAAGCAATTTAACAATTTGAAGCGCATAATCCAAAAAAACTTTTTGTAAATAGCTGGTTCTCAATTTATTTTGAGCTTTTTGGCGTCAAAATACCTCCTAATTCTTTAACATTCAGGCAGTCAAAAAAAAATTTTGATGCTTGAATTAATTATCTATAATTGCATGATTCCTCTGAAATTATAAATATTCATGCTCAGGGGAGCTTTTCCTGGCGTTTTTACTGATTTATAGAGTGGTCACTATAAGCTTCCGGGTCGTTTGGTAACAAGAACAATTGATATGTAGATGAGCAAGAAACAACTTTTCACGTTAGAGTATCCGGTAAAATGTTCCCCCTCCATTTTATACGATTTTTTAAGTACGCCTGCCGGCTTACAAGAATGGTTCGCAGATAAGGTAGATGAAAGAGATAATGTCTTTAGTTTTTCCTGGAACGGAGATATTGACAGGGCCGAAGTATTGGAAAGCGAAACAGAAAAATACATCCGTTTTCACTGGTCTGCTTCCCCCCAGGAGGAATTTTTTGAATTCCGGATAGAAAAATCCGAAGTCACCAATCAAACGATATTGATCATCAGGGATTTTGCAGATAAAAAGGACATCAAGGACCAGAGCCAGCTATGGACCTACCAGGTAAAGGACCTTTTTCACCGCCTGGGTAATTAGGGTTCCAGGGATTGAAGCAGGATGTCGAAATGGTGCAATAACCAGGATCCGGCCTGACCCCATTGGTGAAAATCCATCTTCGCAGAAAGTTTGAGAAAGGATTTTTCCGTCAAAACCGTTTCCATCTTCTTATTAACGGTTTGGCTCAGGGGAAGATATTGTTCTTCATTTAATTCATGCGACCATTCTTCTTCTGCTATGGAAAGATGGAAGCCATGGGCCCCGAGCATTTCGCGGTGCCGGTAGATATTTTCTTCAAATTCTTTTTTATACCTGCCCTTCAGGTGCAGGGTGATGCTGAAATAATTGCCCCACCAGAAAAACGTGCGGATGGCGAAGATATCTTCCTTTTTAAATTCCCTGGGATAATCGAGCACCACATAAGGAAGGCCTTTGTAATTTTCACCTCTAGAGATCTTTGCGCGTGTGCGTCCCAGTTGCTCCGGAAACCGATGTCCATCCCAGGCCTGGTTCATGTCACCGGCCAGTCCGCCAAAGAACTCACAGACCTTACGAATGATGGTATTCTTTGTTAAAATCCAATCCGCATTTTTTACCAATTGGTATTCATCTTCCGAAAGCTGTATTTTTGCTTCATTCATATGCTAAAGGTATTTATCATTTCAGAAAGTTATTGCCTTGATTAAAAAGCTGGACAAACTGATCATTAGAGCTTTCATCGGCCCGTTCATTGCCACTTTCTTCATCACCCTCTTTGTTCTTGTGCTGCAGTTTTTCTGGTTGTATATTGATGATGTTGTGGGAAAGGGACTGGATATGCTTACCATCGGGCGTTTTATCCTTTACGTATGTGCCACCCTGGTACCTTTGGCCCTGCCCCTGGCCGTGCTCCTCTCCTCCATCATGACCTTTGGCAACCTCGGGGAATCCTTTGAACTCGTTGCCATCAAATCGGCCGGAATCCCCCTGCTTCGTTTCATGCGTCCCTTGTTTTACGTGTGCCTGGTCATTTGCGGCATCGCTTTTCTTTTTAACAATTACATCATACCTGTCGCTACCCTCAAAATGCAGACCCTCAAATATGATATCATTGTCTCAAAACCTGCATTCGACATCAAGGAAGGGGTTTTTTATGATAAGATCGATGGGTATGTCATTAAGATCGGTAAAAAGGAAAAAGACGGATCAGCCATCCGGGATGTTCTCATCTACCAGCAAAACCTGGGTTTGCAGGATATCGTCATTGTTGCAGAAAAAGGAAAGATGACCATCACGCCCGACAAAAAATTTCTTGAGTTTGATCTCGAAAATGGATGGAATTACCAGGAGAAGGGACCGCGTATGACCACCAATACCCAGTTTATCCGGATGGGATTCAAGCAATACAAAAAAGTATTTGACCTCAGTTCTTTCAAATTGAACAAGACCGATGACAGCGCTTTTAAAAATAACTACCAGATGCTGAACTTACGTCAGTTGGAAAAGGCCATTGACTCATCAGAAAAAATTGCCAATGGCTACAAGAGCAGGTTTAATACAGATGTAAAAGTATATATCCCCAGTCTGAGATATCTCGATTCCTCATGGATAAAATCCAGCATCACGCTTCCCATAAAAACGGATACGTTCAGGAACCTGTTGCCCGATAGCGCAAGGTCATACGTGCTCGACAGGGCGATTTCTACGGTCAACAGCATCAGGTCATCTCTCGAGCAATCTGCCATGATGTATGAGAATGAAAAAAAGAATCTTTTGCTTAACCTGATGGCCTGGCACGAGAAGATCACAATGTCTATCGCCTGCCTGGTCTTATTCCTGATCGGCGCTCCGCTCGGTTCCATTATCCGTAAAGGCGGCATCGGATTACCGCTGGTATTCGCGGTTATTTTCTTTGTGATCTTTTTCCTGCTCAACAATTTTGGCAGAAAATTCGTGAAATCAGAAGTGCTGACCCCGCTTGCCGGTATGTGGATGGCTACTTATATTTTAGTTCCAATTGGTATATTCCTTACTTATAAAGCCCTTCACGATTCGCAATTGTTCAATAAAGAATTTTATCACCGCACGTTGAAAAGGTTCAGGCTGTCGTTGAAAAAGCATGCGCAGCAGGCAGCGTGAATGCTTGTCGTGATACGCCTAACTCTATTTCGGGAACGTAATTTTTCTGATGACGTTATTATTGCCATCACTCACATAGAGGATATTGTTGTTGCCAATCGTGGTGAAAGCAATACCACTGGGATTGTTAAATTCGGCCTTATCTCCGGGGCCGTTGGCAAATCCGGCTTTTCCATCACCGGCAATCGTCGTTACACTGCCTCCCGGAGTAACCTGACGAATCTCATTATTATAGGTATCCGCAACATATATATTGCCATCAGTGCCCATGCAAATGACCATGGCCCCGCCAAATGCAGCACTGTGCCCAACGCCATCCCTATTTCCAAGGCTGTCTCCTGCAATAGTACTCGCCTTTCCATCGGAAATTTCCTGAATGCGATGGTTAGCCGAAATGTACATGTTCTTCGCGGCCCCATCCATGGTCATCGAACTGATGATGCCGACGTCATCACCACTGAGTAGACTGACCAGCACCTGGTCAGCAGCGCGGATTTCAAAGACACCATCATAAGTATCCAATAAAAATGTATTGCCGGCAAAGTCCTGACAAGCGGCGCTGGGATCTGGAGAAAGATTATAGGGGTTGTCATAGCCGATCGCAGTCAAACTACCGGTTGTATTGGCCACCTTGGCCTTACCGCAACCGTAGTCGCCAATGAAGATCTGGTCATCCGAGTTGATCCACAAATTCTCGGGAAAAGTAAGCGAAGGGCTGCCGGAGCCAAAGGGATCATCCGTACAACCCGGATTGTCGAACATTCCGGCAAAAGGACCGATCAACTGAACCAGCGGGTCAATTTTTACGATACAGTTGTGATTGGTTTCCGAGACATACAAAAACCCTTTGCTATCGACACACATTTGTCCGGGATAGGAAAGGGAATTGAGTGTCGTGCCTCCCGCATAGGTCTCTACCATGTATTTTGAAGCCGGAGGGGAGATAAACACACTATCTGTACCGGAATTGTTTTTGGGGGTGCTCTTGCTGCAGGATTGCAAGCCGGCTGAAACGACAAGAAGGAGACAGGGAAGAAATGAATGAACACGCATGATATTATATTTTATGGGTATTTTTTTGGAAGAAAGACTTACTTTATTCTGATCAGGGTCATTTTATCTACTGTAGATTTTCTTCCTAAACAGGAATCTTCAATGGCTTCGGAATAAACAGAATCATCACCAAAGAATCTTAGTTTGTACTTACCCCAATAATTCACTCCACAAGTACTGTCAGTAACAGAAAACACATCGCCTTTCATTTTATAATTCCCGATGACGGTAAAATGCTCTGCAGGAATATCTGCTTTGATGGTCCCATCCGTTCTGATATCCAACTTGACTGTATTACCATTCTTGTAGGTGATGAGCCAGGTGCCAACGATATTCCGCTTTACCGGAATAAAAGCGACAATGAACAATGCGGAGAAAGCGGCAACAAAAAGGATTGTCTTTTTCATAAATTCTGTTTTAAGTGTTTAATTCAATTATAAATTAATGAGCAATCCCAGCGCCAGTAAAAGAAAAAGGATCGAAAGAACAAGGAAAAAAAGGGGTATCCATTTCGGCCCTGACTTTAAATTCATCGGCTGTGATTTCAGATCAAAATTCAGGGCATAATAAAAACAGTCGTTGATTTACTCGACGAACGGCTTTTTAAAATCGATGAAAATAAGAAAATGGGTTAACCCTGGACTTCAGGCCTGGGGGGATCAGTTTGTCGGAGATATCCAGCTGAGGATGGCTCGCAGGCTGTTTGAAGTTCCCTGCTGAAAATGAAGCCGTACATTGATTTTGCTGGCCAGGTCAGCGGCAATCTGAAGACCCAGCCCGGATGTTTTACTGTCCACACGCGTATTGCTTAACCGGCTATTGAGGGCTCCTGCCAGTTCCTTTTCGGAAAAATTCATGATGGAAATCGTAAGACCGGCTGCTTCAATGAGCACTGGTTTTGTTTTGTCGCCGTAGCGAATGGCATTTTGCAGTAGATTCCTGATTATAACGGATAGAAAATTTTCATCAGATGACTGTACAAAGTTTTCGGGAAAGTGATTTTCAACCATGAGCTGCTCATTTTCATACTGATCTTTCAGCAGGCTGATCTCATGATCGATCAATGGTTTAATTTTTACCGGAACGAACTGCGGACTGAAACTCTGCATCTGGCTTTTACTCCAGATCAAAAGATCTTCCATGATGTCCAGCACATGTTCAGATGCTTTTTGTATTCTTTCTCCGTGTTGTTTTCCGGCTTCTTCCGGCAATTTTCCGGGACTTTCTTTTTGCAACCGCAGCAGTTGTACAATTTTACTGACGGGAGAACGAAGGTCATGGCCGATGATTCCGAAAAGGCGTGCTTTTGTTTCATTGGCTTCGGCCAGATGCTGATTCATCTGGTCAAGCTTTTCATTTTTCTCATGAAGCTCCGTGTTGAGTCTTTCCTTGCCCCGGTAGTTAAAATATAACAGAAGCGAGATCACACCCAATGCTGCCAAACCCAGGATGAGCAACTGTCGTTGATGGGAAGCGTTTTGTAATTCAAGCGTTCGGAGCCTGTTTTCCTTATCAAGAGATTGTATGCGCTGTTCTTTTTCATTGGTCTGGTAATGTGTTTCGAGGTCAGCAAAAGTCCGGGATAATTTTTCTTTTGTTAGCGTATCCTCTGAACGAACATATTCAGCATAAAATTTCAATCCTTCCGCAGTGTTCCCTTTGCCTTTTTCATCCAGCGCCATATACTTCAAAATATTAGCGTAGAGTTCCTTGCTGAACTGTTTTGCAACTGGCATCGCCTGTGTTAATTCGGAAACAGACTGGTCAAATTTCCCGGTTTCTTCCAAATACCTTCCCCTGACCATCTGTAGTTGAAATGTGAGCAGGGGCGACTTAACACGGGTCACTATTCCTTCTGCCGTTGTGATAAAAGGCAGCGCTTTTTCATACTGGCCCTTGTTGATATAATAAATGGCAATGTTCAAATTAGAGGACACCACTTCGGAGGGAAACATCGGATTTTTGCTGGTTTCCACTTCAAGCTTTTTATTATAAAATAAAGCAGAATCAATGTTCCCGGAAGTTGTATAGGCTTCCACAAACGAGCTGAGCAGCCGGTTTTCCACATTCGGCGACACGGAGGCGAAGCGTTCGCCTTTGCGCAAAGCATCCAGGCTTTTATCGACCATCTCCGTATTCAGGTATAATTTGGAAAGCATGTCGCATTGAATTGCATAGTCGAATTTCTTCTTTGCATTTTGCGTTGTATCCACTTCTTTTTCCCGCAGTTCAATACTCCTTATAAAATAATCCTGCGCGGTACTGTAATAGGATTTTTGCTGATAATAGCTTCCCAGGGCGTAATCGAGATCCTGCAGCAGCGCCTGATTATATGTTGTATCAGCTATCGACTGCAGGATGTTTTTACAGTCCTCCACTTTATTTTGCTGCTGCAGTTGAAAGTTAACAGGAATCAGGGCCACACAGGCTTTGGTGATCTGCTGCGTATTATGTCCCTTTTGGGCACTGTACAGGCTTTGATAAAAATAATATTGCGCACTGTCAAACTTAACCTGGTAGTAGTTGCCGATCGCGATGTAAAAAAAGAATTTTGACCGGTTCGTATAATCCTCCGGTTTTAGTAGCTGCAAACCCTTGGAGCCGGACTGTTGTAATTTCAGATAGGTATCCGTTGCGCCCGTACTGTTTAATCTGAGCAGTTCGCAATAATCGAGCAGGGCTTTGATCTTTCCTGCGGGATCTGGTATTTTGGTTAAATCGGGTTCCTGGGACAATACAATAGCGAGGCCGGAAAACATCATCAGCAGAACCAGCAGCAAACGGCAGAAAATTATTTTCATACAGATGATTTATTCAGCATTTCCTGTTCAAGGCATCTTTATATAATTTTCCGACTGGCAATTCAGTCGCTTCGATATAAACTTTATTGCCGCTAACCTCCGTTATTTTGTCCACGTTCACGACAAAACTCCGGTGAATACGGACAAATTTTTTCGCCGGCATTTTTTCCATCATGTTGATCAGTGGCGAGAGTACTAAATATTGTTTGCCCACCAGCCTGATCCGGGTATAATCCTTCATCGCTTCCAGGTACAAAATATCGCCCAGGCGTAGCCGATGTTTTTCATAACCCTGTTTGATCATGATATAATCCGTTTCCTGTTCTTTGTCGAAAGCGAATGCCTTATCGCGCAACTGGAAAAAATCGCGCAGCCTGTTGGCGCAACGGGCAAACCGTTCCGAAGACAGGGGTTTTACCAAATAGTCAAAAGCTTCTATGTCATAGCTGTCCACGGCAAATTCAGGATGGGATGTAATAAAAACGGGGATCATCGACTTGTTCATCGTCATTTTGACCAGGTTCAACCCACTGATATCCGGCATTTCTATATCTACAAAGAGGATATCTGGCGGATAGCTGCGAATCAGCTCTGCAGCCTGAAGGGGGTGGGAACAGGAAGCGATCCTATGAAGAAAAGGAAATTTCTCTGCTTCGCTTTCAATGGCCAGACGGTCAAGTTCCTCGTCGTCTACGATCAGGTATTTTAGCACCTCGGGCATAAGATGAATGAGCTAAGGATACCAAATCTAAAGTAATTGGAGGAAATTAGGTATTTGTTATGGACAAAATCTCATCTCGTCTCGCCTGAGGCGAGACGAGATGAGATGAGACGGGTAACTTACTTTCTTACCAGAATTATTTTTCCCATTCTGAAAATGGTAACAGCCTGTTCAGAATATTTGTACCGACAATTCTTCCCTGCTTCAAGCCTGCATCTATTGACGGCTGGTAGTGAATTCCGCCATAAAACCTCGAATTGCCTGCATCGACTCCGATAGCGCGGAATGTGTTGAAGGTGCGGGTGGGAAAACCAAGATAATCCCAGGTATGATCTGTAAAAGGTCCGATATTCCCGTAAATGGCCGTGAGTGCTTCCGATGCTGCAGCAGAAACCACCGAATGCGCAGACGAATATTCCGGATGCGCAGGTGTTGGAATAAAAGAAAGCCATGTAGCATCTCCGATGACCTTCCTGATATAAGTTACTGGTCTGAGCAGGTTGTAGGTATACTTGGTTGTCATGACGCTGATGTTCCCGTCAGTTAAACAAATGCCAACCAATGCAAAGGTCAGTGCTGCCTTATCAAGACGACTATGCGTTTGCCTGATGACCTGCTGGATGATACTCATCCAATGACCCGGGGTGGTAACGCCGGGTATATCTCTCCAGAACAATGCCCAATTTTGCTGATCGGTCGTGAGGCTTTTTGATGCGACATACAGATCATTGACCATTTGATAAAAAGGAGATTTAGGATCTTCGGAATATGCCATGGGCGGACCGGGTTGTGCGTTATTGCCGCTACCAGCAATAATGGGACGGTCATTCCTCCAAAAAGGACCGATGGGTTTTGCAAAAGCCGGCGGAGTCAGTTCCCACAAACCCGGACCCACCGGCAGGGTGTAAGGAAGTAGATTGTTTTCATTATACCCGTCTGTTTGGGACCAGGCAAAAATGGCGTCTGCAATGGATTTTCCAAATCCAACAGATCGGCTGAGATCCTGAGAGCCCACGTGGTTGAAGGTTGAATAGATGGCATTTTCGAGCGAATCAATTGCGGCAATATCCGTTGCATTTGAATTGGTGCTGGTAAAAAAGCTTCTGTTGAATTCGGCCAGGGATGCATTGACGCTGGCCGGCCAGTGATATCTTTTATGTTTTTCTGTTTCCGGCAAGCCTGAAAGTCCATTGTATTTATCCTTCCAGGATGCGACTCCCGGATCAATCGATTCATAGGCACAGATGCCCGAATAAGCAAAGGGCCGGGTAAAACCGCCATTGGAAATACCGACGGCATGCGTAAATAAACGGATTTCCAACGTCAGCCATTTATCGATCACATCTGCCGAAAAGGAGGATCGGCTTAATTCATCCCGGAAATCATCTCCCGATTTCCGGCAGCTGCTGACACAAACCATCGCCATAACGAGGCAGATCAGCAGGTAATGTTTTGACTGGACATGCAGTACTGGTAAAAATTGCTTCATAAAATTGGTTGTTTTGAGATGATTTTTAAATGTAACTTAGATGAGGCCCAAAAAAAATACCGATTTATAGGTAGTCTTATATTCAACTAAGGCCGTTATGAAACAGCAACCTTTCAATCTTGAGTTCAACAAAATACTTAAAGGGCTTAAAACTGACACCGCGCCCAGTTTATTCAGGCTTGAACAGGACTTTTATAAAAAGCTATTGAATTTTTTTCTGCTGGGTGATTCTTACTATTTTATCCTCAACCACCAAAGTTTTACTTTTGAATTTGTGAGCAAGGAAGTGGAAGAGGTGTTGGGCTATCATCCGGATGAGTTCGATATGGAGTTTATGAACGAGAAAATTCATCCCGATGACCGCTCCTGGTTTTTGTCTTTCGGAAGCAGCGTGGTGAATTTTTTTTCTCACCTGCCGATAGAAAAAATGATGAAATATAAAGTGAGGTATGATATCCGGTTAAGGAAAGTAAATGGCGACTTTGCCAGGATACTTTACCAGGGAATATTACTTGAACATGACGAACATGGCGGATTCTTAAGAACCCTGAATGTTCATACGGATATAACTTACCTGAAGCACGAAGGTACACCCGTGTTATCGTTTATTGGGATAGAAGGTGAGCCATCTTACTATAATGTTCCTTTAAATAATATCTATGTTGAAAGCAAGGATGAGTTAACCCGGCGTGAAAGACAAGTGCTCCAGCTTTTAGTCGAAGGAAGATTCAGCAAAGAGATCAGCGATATTTTACATATCAGCAAGCAGACTGTAGATACCCATCGCAAAAATATGCTGCACAAAAAACACCTGGTCAATACCGGTGAACTGATTGGTAAAGCCATAAGGTATGGATGGATATAATGTGGTTCAGCGGCTGAAGGCGAACTACACTACAGGGATCTGAACTATAAACTCAGCACCCTCCCCTTCTTTTGTTTCCACGGTTAATTCGCCGCCATGCGCCTTGATGATATCATAGCTCAGGGATAAACCCAATCCCGTTCCCTGACCAGGGGGCTTGGTAGTAAAAAAGGGTTGAAATATCTTATCCAGTATTTTTTGAGGGATGCCATTGCCATTGTCTTTTACCCTGATTTCAATGCTATCCGGCAGTCTTTTTGTGCTTACGGAAACGATGGGCTCAAAGGCGGACGAGGCCACCGAAGCCTTGGCGAAGCTGGCATAAAAAGCATTGTTGTATAAATTCAGGAGCACTCTTGCGATATCCTGCGGTACGATATTGATTTTATCCATGTTTGGATCAAAATCTGTTTTGAGCGTCGCGTTAAAAGATTTGTCTCTTGCCCGGAAACCCTGATAACTCAATCTTAGGTATTCATCAGCGAGGGTATTGATATTCGTAGGCTCCTTTTGCCCTTTGGTTTCCCGCGAATGTTGTAACATGCCCTTTACAATGGAATCCGCCCTCTTGCCATGATGAATGATCTTATCTGCGTTCTCCCGTACAGTAGACAACAATTCTTTAACTTCTTTTGCATTGCCCGCTTCATGGGCCAGTGACGCTTCATCAATGAGTTCTTTGGTTACCTCAGAAAAATTGTTTACGAAATTCAAAGGGTTTTGTATCTCGTGTGCAATGCCGGCGGTAAGCTCACCCAGGGAAGCCATTTTTGCGGATTGAATGAGCTGTTTTTGGGTTGATTTAAGTTCATTTAATGTACTTTCTAATTCCTGTTTTTGCCTATAGAGTTGCCTGTTGGCTTTCTCTCGATGAAAATTATTCCGCCAAAGCAGGGCGGCTATGATCACAAATATTGCTATTATCCCTATCAGGCCGTACAGTCGCAATTGATCTTGGTATTTTTCTTTGGCAGATGCAATTTCCAGCCGACGCTGTTTTTCATTGAAATCGAGAAGAAGGGTTTGTTGCGTTCTTGCCTGGCTAAAAATACTGTCCTTTGCGGCCAGCATCACTTTCACATATTTGAGCGCACTATCCGGTTGATTGCGCGATTCGAATGACCTCATCAGGATCTTGCTTGCGTCCAGGGCGAATTCACCAAAATGATATTGCTGGCATGATTGTAATGAAAGACCCGCAAAGTAGATAGATGAATCCAAGCTGCCCATTTGATAAAAAAAGTTGGCAAGATTGTTATATAGTCTTGCCTGCAAATAAATATTATTACGCTCTTTTGTAGCCTGAATACCCATCGCATAATATTCTTTGGCCAGTTGTTTCTTGCCCATAGCCTCGTACACGTTGCCAACCAGCGCAGAAGTCAGACCTGATTTAGGTGATATGGCAAACCCGATTCGGGCATACCAAAGCGCCGAATCCAATTGATTCTGTTTCAGAAAAATTGCCGCTACGGATGACCATGCACCAAAGTAGTCTTCCAGCATTTCGCCTGAGGCTTTCTGCAAAGCGATGCACAGGCGCAAATGAATCATGGCATCTCCATAATCTTCCATTTCCCGGTGAACTAACCCTATATACTGACGAGCCAGTGCCATGGACGACAGACGGTGATATTTCAACTGTTCAGCCATTTTCAAATTATCCAATACCAATTCCAGCGCTTTTGGGTAATTCCCCTGACTATTCAATGCCCAAAAAATGCTTCTGTGCGCGACACAATGCCCATACGGATAATGTTGTTTATCGGAAAGATCAAGGGCTTGGTGCGCATAATACATATTGCTGTCTGCCCGAATGAAGCCGTAGTATTCAGCCAATTTCGCCAGGGCTAAAATCCTGGAAGTATCATCCTTTGCATGTTGCAACTTATTTTGCAGGCTATCAAAATATGGCTGGGCGGTCGAAATAAGCGATGCTGTAAGAAGAAACACAGAAAAAAGCAGGGAAAATTTCATTGAACAGCAGTTTGAACGTCAATACGACCATAAAGATAATGATCCTCCATTGATTCAATTCATGCTGTCGCCAAATCAAAACAAAACACTATCTTAAACAACAAAAGCCCCAGAGTACCTATTTAGTACACCAATAACATTATTGCAACCTATGCTAAAAAATTATTGCTGCAGCATTGTCCTGCTGCTTACATCCATTTGCACGTATTGCCAGGACATGACCATTGATTCGTTAATCCATACCAGGAAAACGGATTCACTCGAAGGCAAGGTGAAAACATATTACTCCCCGGGCCACAAGGAAATTGCCGCTGATCTCCAACAGTTGGTCTCGAATGCTATACTATATTATGAAAATAAGTATAGCGTCAAATTCAATATTCAAATGATCGTATTGGATTCCACGCAATGGTTCAAAGAAGTTATTCCTTACGGATTTGTATTTTATGACGGCACCCATTGGCTCGTATTAAATACCGGAATGGATTATTCCAATTTCAAAACAGTTTATGGTCTTAATGGAATTTCGAAACCGGTAGATAGTTCATTGCGCAAAAACAATATGACTGCTGAAGAGATGATTAATGCCAGGTTGAAATTTTTAAGTCTTCATGAGCTTGGGCATTACTTTATTAACAAACTCTTTTCTGCGCAGGCGCCCAATACCTGGACAAACGAATTTATCGCCTGGTATTTCGCCAATGAATACATTACACAATTTGAACCAAAAGTTAAACGTGGATTTCATCTTTTCTGTCAAACGATTTTAAAAAGCTATCCGGCCGACCACAGAACCTTATCCGATTTTGATAGTTTGTATTTCAAAATGAAGATTGGCAATTTTGCCTGGTACCACAGCCGGTTTTATTTTTTAGCAGATGCGCTTTATGCCTGTTCAGGCAAGCCGTACCTGAATACCTTTCAGGTCAATTTTCCAAGGAAGGAAGCCCTTGTATATAAGAATGAGCAAATCAATCAACTTATAGAAGCCAATTGTACGGGTTTATTTACCAAATGGGAAAATGAAACGGTTTATCCGCAGCGGTGATCGTACAAAGCATGCCCGCGTTCACATATTTATTGAAATTATTTTTTTTAATTCCACATCTTCATCCTTGATCATACTGTAAATGGTCTTATCGTTGGCGTTAGGAATATTTTTATCTGCTCCGGCTTCGACTAAAAGTTTAACACATTCCAGTTGATTGTGTTTGTCGTTTTCTTCCTTGTATGACATTACAGCCCAAAATAGAGGCGTTGCCTGAAAGTCGACGCATCTTTTATTGATGTCTGCACCTTCTTCAATAAGTCTTTTAACCACAATGTCTCTACCGCACCATGCAGCCCAGTGTAATGCCGTTCCGCCATGCGCACCCTGATGATAGATATTTGCATTATGTTCAATGTATACAATGGCAACTTTATCGGCATGTAAACTCGAAGCGGCTGATAGTGGGGTATCTTTCTTGATTATCATCTCATAGCCGTTCACGTCAGCACCTGACTCCAAAAATATTTCAGCGATGGTAACCGCTTCCTCATCCGTTAATTCTCCCGAAAAAACTAAATCACAAATACGATGTAATGGATGAGCCAGCGTCATGTTTTTGCCATCAAATGGCCATCCTTCATTAGCTAGTTTGTGGTTTTCTGAAAGTGCCTTTCTTATGCCTGCATAATCCTTACTAAGAACTAATTTTTTCATGTAAAACAATTATTTTTTACAATTAACCATTCTTGGCACCTAACCGGATAATAAAAGTTGTGCCTTCCCCTTCCTTTGTTTCCACTGTTATCTCGCCACCATGTGCTTTAATGATATCATAGCTTAACGATAACCCCAGTCCTGTTCCCTGCCCGGTTGGTTTTGTAGTGAAGAAGGGTTGAAAGATTTTGTCTAATACTCTTGGAGGAATGCCGTTGCCGTTATCTTGTACCTCGACCAAAACCTGATCGCCAACCTTTTTGGTGATGATGGAAACGATTGGCTCCGCCTTCGGCCTGCGGCCTTCGGCGGACGAAGCCGCAAATTTTTCATTCGCTGCATAAAACGCATTGGTGAGTAAATTCAACATCACCCTTCCAATATCCTGTGGAATGATATTTATTTTTTGAATGGCAGGATCAAAATCAGTTTTAATGGTGGCGTTAAAGGATTTATTTTTTGCCCTTAAACCATGATAACAGAGCCTGACATACTCATCCGCCAATACATTGATATCCGTCCATTCTTTTTGACCCGTACTGGTCCGGCTATGTTGCAACATGCCTTTTACAATGGCATCGGCTCTTTTGCCATGATGATTTATTTTTTCCAGGTTTTGTTTTACATTGTTAGCAATCGTCATGGCTTCTGTTGGATTTCCTTTGGCCAACTCGTCGTTCATTTCATCAATCAATTCATTGCTCAGTTCGGAAAAGTTCGTCACGAAGTTTAACGGGTTTTGAATTTCATGGGCGATACCTGCCGTGAGTTCGCCCAATGAGGCCATTTTTTCAGACTGGATCAATTGTGTTTGCGTGGCGCGCAATTCGGTCAGGGCATCTTCGGCACGTTTTTTTTCTGTTTGCAATTTGACCAGGTCGAGTGCAGCCTGTTCTGCATGATGTTCCGCCACCTGCAAATCATTGAACCGGGTATAGGTGAGGTCAAACACTTTTGCAAAACGAAGCAGGATATCAAAATGCTCATCACTGAGGGGCTCAAGCGTAGCCAGGGTAAGGTTGCCAAAATGATTGAATGAAGCATTCAGGTAGACCTTGTCCGGTTCTTTCATACCGACGATGACGGGTTGCGGCAACCCCTTTAATTCCGTTTCATTAAATAAGAAGGCATCCCAATCATTTTTTATTTTTCCTTCCAGCAGATAGGTCCATTTAAATTGTCCTTCCTCCCATCCTTTGAAATAAGCCGTGATGGGCGGGTGATCATGAGGCTTAATATAAAAGCCCATGGGTTTATCCGGGTCTTCTGAATTGGCCATCCACCATTTTGAGTCCCTGGCGACGCCGTCATAGATCATAATTACACAGCGGGTGAGTACCAGATCCAGTTTCGTCAATTCAAACAATACCGTACCGATAAGACCCGTTAATTCTTCCGAAGTCTGCATGGCCATAGCCTTTGCCCTGACTCTTTCCAGGGCCAGCTCGATCTGCACTTCCCTGACCTGTGCTTCTGCCTTTTCAATGTCCAGGTATCGGCGATAAGACAATTCAAACACATTCCGAAAGCGTTTGAATAAGACAATGTGTTCGGCCGCTAAAGGAACATAAGTAGAGATCCCCAATGCCACAGGTCCCATCGAATACCAATAATAGTTTAGAGAGGGTGCAATGGCAAGATGGGTATCTGCAAACTGGTTTGTGGTTTGCTGAAAAGCGTACCAGTCCGTCAGTTCTTTTCCTTCGATGTGGCGCATGAAAAGTGCCCCCGCCCCGGTAAGCATCTGGCTGGCAAATTCCACTTGTATGGAATGATTTTTATAGTCTACTTCGGTGATCACGGATTTGTTATGCAGACGATAGAATTCAAAATTCAGGTAAGTGCCCTTGGATTCATAAAATATCGCTGTCTGTACATTTCGAATCTCTTGTACACCGAGTAATTCCAGTTGATCGGAAATAATATGGCAGATATCCAGCATGTCCGCTGGTTCTTTCATGGCCATAGCAACGACACGAACCCTTTCCAATGACGATTCAATATCCAGTTCATGGTTTTTGTGCGCCAATTCCGCGTGCAAATCTGTCAGGGATGTGGAGATCGATTTTTTTTCTTCCTCGCTAAGCTGGTTGGATAGTTGAATGAAACTCAATATAGCCTGCAGGTCCTTGTTCATTAAGTCTTGGTTTGTGCCGAAAAACGACCGGAATTTAGGTATTTTCTGCACAACTTCAGCTACGGGAAAAATCGAATGATATGTTTATACAACGTGCCAGTTGAAAAATTTGCACAACTGACAGGAAGGAGTCTTGCAGGCTTCAAGCGGGACTTTCAAAAAACATTCGGCACATCGCCCCGACAGTGGCTACAAAACAAACGCCTGACGGAAGCCCGCTACCAGATTGAAAAGAAAAGTAAAAAACCATCGGCAATTTATTTAGACCTGGGTTTTGAAAGTCTGTCTCATTTCTCCAATTCTTTTAAGCAAAAGTTTGGTGTAGCACCAACTGAATTACTGTAAGACGCAATTTTTAGTGTGACAGGGCGCCAACCGCTAAGAAGGGCTTGGCGAAAGCGGCAGGCAGTCTATCCGGGAAATAATGCCATATGCATCCTTGATACTACCCCTTTGGGTCCTCATTGGTACCTCTTTGCCACCTCGGATTCCGAGGACATTCCGAGGTACCAAAGAGGACCCAAAGAGGACCCAAAGAGGACCCAAAGAGGAGGCAAAGAGGACAATCCGAGGAGAAAATGTCGTTCGTACCAGGTTTTCCCGAAGCCCCGTCCCAAGTTTTGTCGAAGCCCGTCCCATTTTCGAAAAAATGGCTGGATCCTGATATACTTTTGTTTTATCGGTCACTGACAAAGGAGTTTGCTCAGGGCTATCGGGACGAGCAAACCCCGTTAACCCTTCTCCCCTGGCAGGAACCGGTGTAGTAAACCATATTTTTTAACAATTAAAATTTCGTACCATATGGCAAATTCTAATAACAGTGTCATAACTGGTAAAATTAGAGGCGCCCTCGGAAAACAACTCGTGTTTCGCGAGTGGGAGGGCAAAACAGTAGTTGCTAAAGCTCCTAAAAACAGGGAGGGAGATCCCACACCTGCACAGGAGCAAACGCAGGAAAGATTCCTGCTCGCTTCAAGATATGCCAGGGCAATCTTAAGAGGCGCGGACCAAGGCATCAAAGAGACCTATACCGCGGCCTTGAGACCCAGGCAAAACCTGTATAGCAGGGCATTGGAAGATTTCATATCTCCTCCGAAGGTCCGTAGCATCGATACGCGCAATTATACCGGCGCAAGCGGCAGCAGGATCTCTGTCCGCGCAGTGGATGATTTCCGCGTAACCGGTGTACAGGTGGAAATACGTGCCGCCAATGGCACACTACTGGAAAAAGGTAATGCTGAACAAAATGTAAATGGGATTGACTGGACCTACACGGCCACGCAGGCCAACAACCTGCTGACCGGTAGTAAGATCAAAGCCATTGCATCCGACGTTCCCGGTAACGAAGGAACAGAGGAAGTTACTTTGTAAGGATGTTTACCAGGAAGCTGTATCCAGGCTGGATACAGCTTCCATTTTAATCAGGTGGCCATGATGCCCGTTAAAAAACTTTTCTCAACCAAATTCAATCATGAATTTGGTTATTTTTGAAAAAAGATCCATGAAATTACTCCCTTGCATAATGCTGGCTGTCGTTCTGTACACCCTTTCCGGCTGTCATTCTTCAGATCAGTCATCCGCGAAACAGTCTGCCGACTCGACCTATACCCTCACCGGAAAAATTACCGGGGCTGATACGGGTTGGGTCTATCTGCTGCACAGGAGCATGGATCCATCCATCACGGATTCTGTGAAAATGGACGGTGGCCGTTTCACATTTTCGGGAAAAGCAAAGGGTCCGGAATTTTGTTTACTGGGTATACCCGACAATGGTCAGGCGTCATTTCGACTGAGCTTTTTTCTGGATACGGGCCTGATCCGGATCAGCGGGTCCAAAGATTCTCTTAACCTGGCAACGATCACCGGATCGCGCGTGCAGGACGAATACAAGAACTTCCTTGCTGAACTCAAGCCTATGGAAGAGAGGGAAAGGAAACTTGGTAAATTATACGACAGCCTCGAGGCAAAGGGACAGAAAGTAAACATGGATAGCATTCAAAAAACATTTGGCCAGATTGAAAAAGACAAAAAAGAGCTGGCAAAAGCCTATGCCAGGAAACATCCTGCTTCCATCGTGGCCGCCTTTGAAGTGTACGACAACTTTTTTCTTGAACCGGATGCCGGCGAATTGGACACTGTTTACCATGGACTTGATACCGGACTCCAAAACAGCTATTACGGGAAAAAAATTAAAAACGTATTGGAAAAAACTAAAATGACTGCAGTGGGCAATCCCGCTCCTGAATTCACTCAAAATGATGTGTCAGACAAACCCGTTGCCCTGTCCTCTTTTCGCGGAAAATATCTGCTGATCGATTTTTGGGCAAGCTGGTGCGGGCCCTGTCGCGCAGAAAATCCCAATGTACTCAAAGCCTATCATCAATATAATCCCAAAGGTTTTGATATTCTCGGCGTCTCGTTGGACGACAAGAAGGACAAATGGGAACAAGCCATACAAAAAGATCATCTGACCTGGACCCAGGTATCGGATCTGAAGGGATGGAAAAACAGCGCTGCCGAACAATACGGCATTAATGCGATCCCGATGAATTTCCTGTTGGACAAAAACGGAAAGATCATTGCCAGGGGCCTGCGCGGAGAAGAGCTTGAAAAGAAGCTACATGAAGTGCTGAATTAACCATCCCTCAAAAATAATTTGCTAAATTTTTATGGCATAACTGAGTAATTTCTCATTTTACGGTCTCAGCAATTTTCCATTCAGGTCTTATAAAATGGCAGGTATATCCGTAGGGATGTTTTTGAAGATAGTTTTGGTGCTCCTCTTCTGCATTCCAGAAGTCAGAAGCCGGTACAATCTCCGTCACTATTGGCCCGGGCCACTTGTGCGAAGCATTCATCTCTTCGATTAATTTCATCGCTGTTTCTTTCTGCGTCTCATCAAGGTAGAATATGGCAGACCGATACGATGTTCCCCGGTCATTCCCCTGCCTGTTTCGCGTAGTAGGATCGTGAATCTGAAAGAAAAATTCAAGGAGTGTTCGATAGGATAATCGGGCCGGATCAAATGTAATTTCGATCGCTTCGGCGTGTGTACCATGGTGACGATAGGTAGCATTAGGTGTATCACCACCGGTGTAGCCGACAATGGTGGATATGACACCCGGGAGATCCCGGATAAGTTCTTCCACGCCCCAAAAACAGCCACCAGCCAATATTGCCTTTTCCATATTCTTCAGTATTGATTATAATGAAGATAAGATTTTAGGTTAAATTTAATGAGCTACTAAAAAACATTTTTCGGTGGAAAAACTCCTTGAAGTGAACCTGGCATAATAAACACCTGAAGGAAGGATCTGGGGGAAGTTGACAGTAAATTCGGGCTGATTTGATTCGGAACGACTTACCAGTTTCCCGAAGGCATCAAAGATTACAATTGAATACGCTGCGTTGGCTTTAAGGTTGATCCTGCCGAAAAGCGATCTTCCATTTGTAGGGTTGGGATAAATACTTACAGTTGTCAGATCCTGGTTACCATTGACGACGGCAATGACGTTGGAATATTTAAAGTTACCATCAAGATCGGTTTGCTTTAAGCGAAAATAAGAGACTTTATCATTTGATCCACCAGTGGTAAACGAATAGTTTTGAGTGATGGCAGAATTACCAATACTCTTTACCGTTCCGATAACGTTCCAGTCGGCGCCGTTTTCACTGCGTTCAACTGTAAAATATTTGTTGTTCGTTTCCGAAGCTGTAGTCCATGCTAAAAGAATATTGTTATTATTACATTGTCCTGTAAAGGATAAAAGATCAATGGGTAAAATTATTGAACTTGTAGTAATGAAAGTTGCCATTGTGGCAATCCAGTTACCGCCTCCCGTCTTAGTAAACACTGCATTGTTTGGGCCCGCCACAGCAGCTTTTTTGTCTTCTATATTGTTCGTTGCCACGCGGCTGGTAAATCCCGGGCCCGTGGATAAAGTTCCGGAGGAGACTATGCTTGCGCCATAGATCAACTCATTGCTATAGGTTGTACTCTTCATGCCGCTGTTTACAGCAGGCGCAGGTCCTCCACCTATGGCAACCGAGCTTTTATCCAATGGATTGAAGGTAGCTATACCAGAATATTCGCTGATGCCGATTTCAGAATAGGTTGTGGGAGCCCCCGACAACGTCGCCGTAATAGTTAATGCGCCTCCTGTAATATTATAAGCATACCACAATTCCCCTCTATTACCAGCACCATTCCAGTTTGTGGGTCCGCTTATTCTCGCGTAGGTGTTTCCCTTATTGTCATTTACGGAATTTACACTCCTGGTTTGGCCGTCCCAGTCTACACCGACCACAATTAAATTTCCCGAGGTACTTGCAGATGCAAATGCCTTTGCTATTGTTGTGGCCGTAGTCATTTGAAACTGGGTTATAGTTTGCACATGTGTTTGTCCTATACTCTCCGTGAGGATCCCAAACATTAATACAAATGATATGGTAACACACTTGAACACATAAGTCTTGTCTTGTTTTTTTTGAAAATAGCTCTTCATAGTCTGGTTCATTTGCTTATGCCATCTATTTTCAACTTCTATTCCGAATTCGAATAGGCTGATTTTCAAATAATTGGACGAATTTTTATCCGACAGATATTCCCAGAATCGTATTTCTCTCCCAGGGAGGGATAATTCCAAATTAAGAATTTCACTGGCTGAACATGAAAGCCTGCTGACTAAATGCAGGTTATAGGTGAACGAACCCCGTGATAACGAAAAAACCGCCAATGGGAGACCAATAGCGGTTTTTGTCACTACAAAACAAATAAAAGTAAAGCTCTTCTATGGATATTTAAAAATGGGATGCCCTCAAAAAATATCCGCCGAGTTGAAAATGCTGCAATTATACTATTAACAGCATTCCTTTAATTATTATTATTAAAAATAACTCCTGTCATTGCCTCTGTATTAGGGGGCATCGTGAGAGACCCATTACCCTTTAGGTTTACATAAGCACCCGTACCACTAACAATCTGCCATTGGCCCTTAGGAGTTGGGGTATTAAAATTACATTCCTGGTGAATGGTAATAACACCATCAGGTGCATATAAAGTAACGACACAATGAGCTACTGGCTCACTTATAACGCCGACAAACATGGTAGCGGGGCCCGAAATTGTAAGTGCCCCTGAAGTTGTAAATGTGCCCGTTGTGTTGGGAAATGTTGAAAAATCGAACACGCCCGTAATGGTAACTGCTGTTTGACTAGAAGAATGTTGAGAGCTGTTGGTGGTTGTTTGATCTGTATTCTGGCCAGAAGAATTATTAACGGCAGATGGAACCAGGTCTTCGCTTTTACTACATCCCGCCAGGATAATAAAAGTAACCGCCATAAAAAGCAGGGGTGATTTTAGTTGCTTGTTCATGATTGATGATTTAAGTGATTAAAAAGAAGTACTCTGCTGAATCTATTTGACTCTAGCATAAAAAGTTATTCTATCACAATACAACGTCATTGAATAGAATTCGAGTTTTGGCTGATATAAAATGAATGTAAATCAGATTTTCAAATCAAAAAATACCGATTTATAGGTAGTCTCATTAACAGATTAGGAGCGAATAATGGGCTGCTAAAGGCCACGCGATAAATGCTGAGCCTTGTTACTTGAAATAGAAATTAATTCTAATGCTTAGTAGTAAATGTCAAGCTGGGACAAAGTTGAATAGTTTTACAGAAATTGAACAACGCGTTGCGTCGTGCCCCAATGGTACAAATGCTTATGTTTTATCAATCGCTTGCTTTGTCCAGTTTAGCCATCCCAGATGACCGAAGTCCTTTAAACAAAAGCCAAAAGCCCATTGTTAATTCGAAAACAAAAATAAGACTGCCGTAAATCTCCACAGGAACGACCTTCCTAAGCTCGGGAAAAATGATGAAGCAGAAGGCGCATGCTCCCATCAGAAAGGAAGCAAACACTCCCCAGGCTGCCAACACCCTCGGGATGAAGCCGGACTTGAACCACAAATAGCAAAAGGCGGTGCTTCGAAGTCCGGCGAATACCAAACCGACGTTATACGTAGCGTCGTGCGCGCCGATCGACAGCCTCGCCAACGCCTGTAATTGACTTACTTCGAATGCATGCAAATAATCGGCACCGCTCAGGATTCGCAGTACATCGAGGTCATTCAGGGTGACGACGACCAGGATTGCAGTCTCTATCAGCCCCCAACCTGCGGCCAGCAAGGCAAGCATTCTGTTGACGGGCTTGAGGACCACGTAAAGAGCGGTGATCAGGGCAATATCGACAGCGAAGACGGTGAGGTTGCTGGCGATGCCAAAGCGAAAGACCCTCTCGTGCTCCACAATGTTCTGCGCAGTCTGCGCGGCATTGTCGAAGACGATTAGGTGGCCTCGGGCATAGAACTCGGCGAAGATCGCCGGGACAAGCGCAAATAGATATGCGAATCCAACTACTTTCGCTGCTTTGCGTTGTGAGTCGTCGATGGTGCGGATTTTCATTTAATTTTTATTAAAGTTCAATTATTGTCTAAATAAAAAGATGAATATTAAGGTAGCAGAATCATGCAGGTTGTCTGCGTGACAGTGTGGGAATTCCTTTAATAAGCAGCCACAGCCCGAGCGTTACGTGGTACGCGATCATCGGCAGCCACATATACCCGGTCATCGGTCCTTTGATAAAGCCGGCGAGCTGCAGAGGTAGGCCCATCACGAGCAGTACCGACGCGAGCATGCCAAGCCGTGCGAGTGCTGCGGGAACGATTCGTCCCCGCAGCAGGAGATACGAGAAGATCATACTCCCCACGGCGAAAAAAGGTGCACCGATCAACGCGCCCTGGACCGGCACCAGGAAAAACGCGCCAATCGCATTCGTTGTTGCAACGTCAGGTGCACCCGCCGCGGCTCCTGCATTGGCGAGCCACAGCAGTCCCATCGTGCGGGGGATACCGATCGCTCCAAGCACTCCTTCCCCAACCCGACAGACCAAGGCCAGCATCGCGAGCTCGTGGTTCTCGTCGCGCGTGATTCCGTACAGGGTCACAGCCAGCACGAGGGCCGAGAAGCACTCGAGAATCTCAAGGAGGATAGCAACGCGCACATCTGACGCATGCACGGCGATGCGTGAAAGCGTCGCAACTGTCCCTTCGGCATCGGTCGCCCGGTTCATCAGGTACACGACGGTGGCACCGGCCGCCATGTAGAAAAGGATTGTGAAACCGGCGAGCCTTGCATAAAATTGCCGGGAAGTTTCAACGGTGGGATTTATCATGTTTACTCTAATTATAGTTTATGTGTCTCCAGATATGAGAATGCAAGAGTAACGATTATAAAATGCCCTGAAGGCTTCCGTCAACAAACAGTTGATTATGGTAAACAAACAGCACAATTACGTCAATGCGTCACAGCTATTACTACCAATACTTTTCGCATTCAGCCACTATAATTGTCGCATTCACCATGCAATGGTACCGTATTTGTTTGCGAGATTTGTATCCTGATAAAACAGCAATAATATGAGAAAAATAATTGTTTTATCACAGGTACTGTTGGAGTTTAAAGCGAAACAAACGCATACAATGTTGAAAGGCATTACCGGTTCACTTATCTCAGATAAATAGGGCTTGGTAATTGCCTGTGAATTATATAACTAATATGTGCAATTGTATGCCAGTTATCGGGATAAATATACGCATCCTTACTTCCAAAACCCCGAAATAAAATCCGCTTACTATTTCCTTAACTAGTGAAACTGCGGTTGATTATCTCCCATCTTTGAATTTAGATCCTACTTTAAACACAGCTACAAAGAAAATCGCCCAACGTTAACTTCCACCCTTACTTTAGCTCAGTAAGTCCGGAATCCATTGACTTGCATCTGCCTAGCAGTTGAACTGCATGAATCTGCAGCAAAGTTCAATGACCGTATTGATGTATATTATTAAGAAGGGCTCAACGCGAATCGATAATTGAATAAATGAACTTATTAAATGCTAAGAGGCAGAGGAATCCTAATCATCCAGCTCTTTTTCAATCTGGCAGGATAGTTGGGCGTATACCTGTCACTAATACTTTTATTTATGAAAAAGATTCTTATTGGATTATTTATTTTAAGCAGCACAACACTGTTTGCCCAAGACCATAGAAATAATAATGTTCCAACTAATGTTCAACATTCTTTTCAAAAGGATTATCCAAATGCTCAAAAGACACAATGGAAGACCAGCAATGGACAATGGCATGGTACCTATAAGGACAAAAACAATAGAAATGTAGAAACACACTACAAGGCCGATGGCCAAAGAATAGATACACACATATCTTATAATCAAAATGAATTGCCTTCAAGTGTAAGGGATAAAGCAAGTAAAAAGTATAATACAAATTACAGCAGCAGCCGTATTGAACGTCCAAATTCTCAACCACTTTACCAGATAAGATCCGAAAAAGGTAGTACAACATATATGGATGAAAACGGACATAAAAGAAAATACAAGGATAGCCATTAGGTGTAAAACTCAGTATTTGAACTTGCACGGAGTGATGATATTCCTAAATTGATTCTGTCAGTCTGATTGAAAACAAATACAGGTGTTTAAAATCTTGCAAGGCCATCATCTTACCTATTTTAACGAAAGCCTCTTGATTGAGGCTTTTTTTATTTTAATAACGATCATTTTTTTAGATTTCCCATCATCAGAAGGTGGGTAAAACAAAACTAATAAAACCGTATGTCCCCGAGATTTGAGTAACTTACATACTGGCCTTTCATTTATTCAAAGCTTCATGCCCACTGGGTACATTTTTATGAAGCGATTAGGTTTATATATCGCCATTTTCATTGCCTTGCTGCTTTCGGCACAAAAGGTGATCTCGATAAAAATTGACGGTGCCATTAATCCTGTGGCTGCTGCATATATTCACCGCAGTATAGAAAAGGCTACCAGCGAGCATGCAGCCTGCATGCTGATCCATCTTAATACGCCCGGTGGCTTGCTCAAATCGACCCGTACAATTGTAGGCGATATCCTCCAATCACCCATTCCTGTTATCGTTTATGTTGCCCCCGCCGGAGCGCATGCCGGATCTGCCGGAGTATTCATTACACTAGCGGCAGATATAGCTGCTATGACCCCCGGTACGAATATCGGTGCGGCCCATCCCATCACAATTCAAGGAGCAGCTGATTCTGTTATGAACAGTAAATCCACCAATGATGCGGCCGCTTTTATCCGCACCATTGCGGAACACAGAAAACGTAACCTGCAGTGGGCTGAAGATGCCGTAAGACAAAGTGTTGCTATCACTGACAATGAAGCACTACAGAAAAAAATTATTGATCTGATCGCATCAAACGACCGGGAACTGCTTAACCGGGTCGACGGAAAATGGATCATACGGGATTCCACCAGTTTCCAGATCCATACGCGGGGAGCAGTCATTCAAACCCTGGAGATGGGTTTTACTGAAAAATTACTGAATATAGTCAGCGACCCCGATGTATCATATATTTTATTGATGCTAGGATTAATGGGCATTCTATTCGAGTTTTTCAATCCGGGGACTATTTTCCCGGGAATTATTGGATTCATATGCCTCGTACTTTCTTTTTATGCATTAAACACGCTGCCGGTGAATTATGCCGGACTTGCGTTAATTGTGTTTGGAGTTATCCTGTTATTGCTCGAAATCAAGATCGTGAGCCATGGCATGCTGGCTATCGGCGGTATCACTGGCCTTCTGATTGGCTCTTTGATGTTGATCCGGCCCGGCTCAGATCTGGAAGTCATGAGAATATCCCGCACCCTGATCATTTCTACCGTTGCCGTCACAGCTGGCTTCTTTCTATTTGTCATCGGTATGGGAATAAAAGCGCAACGCAGAAACCCGGTTACGGGAATTGAAGCCATGATGGATGAAACCGCTATTGCATTTGACATCCTCAATCCTTCGGGGAGGGTCAGTATACACGGGGAGATTTGGAATGCCATATCCATTTCCGGAAAGATAAATGTGGGTGAAAAACTGCGTGTGAAGGAAGTTAAAAACCTGACTCTATATGTTGAACACTTCGATACTTAACTATTAAAATAAATTTCATGCAAACAATTCCCGTGGTTTCGCTGGTTGTTTTTCTTTTCGCAATCTTTATCCTGACCAATTCTATCCGGGTTCTTCGTGAATATGAACGCGGCGTAATATTCAGATTGGGCCGTCTGGTAGCGGGTGGGGAGAAGGGACCTGGCCTGATCTTTCTTATTCCCATTGTAGACAGGATGGTGAAAGTGAGTTTGCGTACTGTGGTGATGGATGTTCCTCCGCAGGATGTCATAACCCAGGACAATGTGTCGATTAAAGTAAATGCCGTGATCTATTTCCGCGTGCTACAGCCATATAAAGCCATCGTTGAGGTAGAAAACTACCTGATTGCCACTTCGCAGTTTTCGCAGACAACCTTGCGTAGCGTACTGGGACAGTCTGAACTGGACGACCTGCTTTCACAAAGGGAAAAGATCAACCTGCGCTTACAGCAAATTATAGACTCTCATACGGAGCCCTGGGGGATCAAAGTATCCAATGTGGAAGTAAAACAGATCGATCTGCCACAGGAAATGCAACGGGCGATGGCCAAACAGGCAGAAGCAGAAAGAGAGCGCCGTTCAAAGGTGATTGCTGCGGAAGGGGAATTCCAGGCTTCACAACGCCTTTCCGATGCAGCAAAAGTTTTAGCTGAACAGCCCAGTGCGATTACGCTGCGCTATCTTCAAACCCTCAGAGAGATCGCCACAGAGAATAACTCAACGACCATTTTCCCGATCCCAATCGATTTATTGAAGCCATTTCTGACTCTTGAGCAACAAAAAAAAATACCGTCATAAATAAGGCTCTCGGCGCGATAATTATGCATGACAGGTTTTGATACGAGACTAGAACGTCATATATGCTAAGCTCTGTGATGATCGGATTTCCAATTTCGGATAGCCTGTTTAATTTCCTTATTGCTCATGTTCTCGCTAATCGCCCTCTCTGTCAGTGCAACGAGTTCCTCATCGGGGGCAAAGCGAAGGGCGACAATTTGCTTTATGGTCAAACGACTGTCGAACAGTTTGCCGGTGAGTGTGAAATAACGGAGATTTTCTTCTGCCCGGATGGCGCGATCCTGAACTGTGAGCGGAAATCTTCGGATCTTGGAGAATCCGAGCAATGACGATATCCCCAACAGAAAAAACATGACAGAGGATAAGGTTATGCCGGAGAAGAGATATATAACAGACAGAATAATCACCGTAATGGTAATGCCCAGCATGAGGATATGAAATTCCGGAACAAGTTTCGCGTGATTCTTAAAGTTTTGTTCTTGCATAAAATGTTTGCTTATTGTGAATAATTATTTGGAAGACATAGCATCAAGGCAATGATTGTATTGGTCCCAACCGGAGCAAATGTAATAGAACAGGTCAACATTTTAGCTGAAAGCCGAATTTGCAAATATCTGCAATATTGCATAATATTGCAAATAGTCGTCATCCCGAGATTAATTAAAAAGTTATTTATGAAAAGGCAGGTAAACATTCTTAGCATTTGTATAGTTGTGTTTTGTACATTCTTTGTGTCAGCATGTCTAAGTGGTTCTGAACAGCACAATACAATTTCTGATCAGGAAAAAAAAGATGGGTGGACACTGCTTTTTGATGGAAAGACCATGAATGGATGGCATCTGTTTAACAGGGGCAACATCCTTTCAGCCTGGTCTGTGGACAGCGGTAACCTTATATGCAACCCCCACGCTAAAAATGTAAAACACGGAGATCTCGTGACAGATAACGAGTATGAAAATTTTGAGATGACCTTCGAATGGAAAATTTCACATGCCGGTAATAGTGGCGTGTTTATAAACGTTCAGGAAAGACCGGACCTGGGGACTACTTTTTCCACCGGCCCGGAATATCAGTTACTGGATGACAGAAATGTAGAACCCGACTATCTCAGGGATTCTTCACATAAAGCCGCTGCCATCTTCGGGGTAATCCCAAATACAAGTAAGACTATCCCAAATTCCGGTGAATGGAACCAGTCGCGTATTCAACAACAGAATGGTAAGCTTACTTTCTGGCTGAATGGAGTGCAAACCGTTCAGGTGGATATGAAAAGCGATGAATGGAAAAAATCAGTAACTGCAAGTTCTATGAATCATTATCCTGAATTTGGAAAATATTTCAAAGGACATATTGCTGTTCAGGACTGGACAAATGGCGTTTCATTCAGGGATATGAAGATCAAAAAATTATAGCAGACAGAATCGATTAATATTACTTGAATGAAGAGGGTTTATTTATTTGTTTTCGCAATTATACTCATCATGGTATCCTGTGGGCAAGATGAACAAAATAAGAATAATCAAAAAGACAGTTCCCAAACAACTCAATCAGTTGAAAATGCAGAAACATCTGTTCCCGGTATTGAGAAGCTTGAATTTACAGATAGCGTTCAATTGAAGGCAAATGAGAATATGCGTTTTGATAAAGAATTGTTCAGGGTTAGGGCCGGAAAAAAAATCAGTCTCATTTTTAAAAATACAGGTTCAAAATCAGCTACATCAATGAGCCACAATGTTGTGATCTTAAAGAACGGCGTCGATATTGTCGATTTTGCGGAAATAGCGCACAATGCAAAAACCGAACAATATGTTCCATCCTCTCTAGACTCATTAATTATCGCGCATACCAGAATGGTGGGCGGAGGTGATTCTGATCAGGTGGAGTTTATTATTCCTAAACCAGGTATTTATGATTTTATATGCAGTTTCCCCGGCCATTGGGGAACGATGCAGGGAAAAATCGTCGCACAATAGGATTTACATTTTAACCGGTTAATATCATGAAAATTGAACATCTCGGTCTATGGGTACAGGATTTGGAGCTCATGAGAAGTTTTTACCTGAAATATTTCGATGCGAGTTCAGGAGAGAAATATGTTAATCCGAAAACACAGTTCCAGGCTTATTTTATTTTTTTCGGAGAAGGCAAAACGAGATTAGAGTTAATGACGCGACCGGATATCATGTCTGATAACAGTAAGCGCGGATTTAATATGGGCATTGCCCATTTCGCAATATCTGTGGGAGGAAAAGATAAAGTGAATGAACTGACAGAACGTATAAGAAACGACAACTTCACCATTTTTAGCGAACCGAGGACAACGGGAGATGGTTATTATGAAACGGTTGTGCTGGATCCTGAGGGAAATTTACTGGAAATTTCTGCCTGAATAGATTTTTTAACTCAACCAGGATGTTAAAAGAAGAGCGATTTAATCATATTCTTAAAGTTATTAAGAAAAGAGGCAAGGTCTTTTATGAAACTTTGTCAGAAGATTTAAATATTTCTGAAGATACGGCGAGGAGGGATATTGAGTCTCTCTACAACTATGGTTTGTTATTAAAAGTTCGCGGCGGCGCGATTTCCATTTCTAAGAACCCACTCAGTTTCCAGGATCGCACCCGCTATTTAGCTGAAGAAAAAGAATTGATTGCTTTAAAGGCGCAACAGCTGATTAAGAAGGGACAAACGATTTTTATGGATGGAGGTTCTACCATTTGTGCAATCGCGACTCATCTTCCTTCCAACTCCAGTTTCAGGTTGGTTACGAATAATATGGCGCTGGTTCCGATCATTTCAAAATTCAGGGATATAGAACTTATCATACTTGGTGGTATTCACGATCGTGAAACGGCTATTAATACAGGCGGTCAGACCTGCAATGAGGTGAAGCAATATATCGCCAGTCTTTATTTTATGGGTACCTGTGCTCTTCAAAAGGACTTTGGCATCAGCGCCGTTTTTCAAAATGATGGAGAAGTAAAACAAAGCATGCTAAGAAATGCAAATAAAACATTTGCTCTGGTAAATAGTTCTAATCTAAATACTACTGAACATTATAAGGCATGTGATATTAAAGATATTAGCGGAATGATCACTGACCTTGCAACCGATGATAGTAAACTCGATGATTTCAGGCATTTGGGTATTCGACTTATTTGACACGTCTCTCACTTACCAAGCTTTTTAACAAAACCCCATGTTGCCTGCTGGCGTTCAATTTACATGCTGGTGACACCTGAAGTATGAGCTTGTGCAACGCTTGCATTTCACTCCGTTTTGGTTCAGGTTGGCTGGTAATATACTTCTTGATTTGTTCTTGTACGTTCATATAAAATGAATGGTTTTTTTCAGAAACAGGACGATTTAGGTTTTTATTCCCGAACCAATCAGGCACATGGCTTTGTCAACATTGGGTGAGATTTGATTAAGCTCTCCATTTGTACATGCTTCTGCTTTGAAACAGACGAGGTAGGAATTCGCGCGGCGCGGAATTTGAACAATAAACGCATACCATGCGGAGTCTGTAAGCAATTTATCAGGCAAAACAACCGGAGTCGTTATAATATGATTATTCTTAAAATCAGGGAACAGGAAAATAAGCGTAATGCGAAAAGACGTAATGTCTTTTCTCCTTTTGAGGAAACGATTGCTGAAAGTGTAATTGATGGTGATTTTTAAATTCGAAAACTCATCGTTTGGCGTAATCTCTATATCCGGAGTCATAAGCCGGCTGGTAAGATACATGTCATTCAGATCCCAGTTTCCGATTCCATTCACACTATATGTATCTCCCTTTTTTGCCTGTGCTGCAAAATGCTTAACCAGTCTTTGCCAGAACATTCCGCCTTTAAAATTTTCCCGGAATGGTTGCAGGGCATCCACGATTAACTTGGCGGGAATATTACTTTTACGAAGGCGTCGCCCATGGGCTTTCATAGCGGAGTTTAGAACCGCCCTGGTTTTAGAACCCCGAGGTGAGCGTGTATGTTTGCCATAAGCCACGCTGTTTACTTCCACCTTCTCAATTGGTTTATTTTTGGCCTTCCTTTTCGTCCGATGAAGATTTTTCCAAATTTATTAATATTTTCCAAAAAATCAGAGACCTTTTAGAGACAATATAGAGACCTTATACAGACCCCGATCCTTCCTGACAGATGCATGACAAGTGCATGACAATTGTAGAGCGGGTTAATTGCTCCGGGAAAGTGCATCCGTGCATATTGTCCTTTACAGTTTCGAGGGGACAATCCCATACGCTTTTTTAAAAACGAACGAGAAATGAGACAAATTTTCAAAGCCTAATTCTAGATAAACGTCTGAAGGCGCTTTCTTTACTTCTTTTATCATGTGATATGCTTCCTTCAGTCTTCTTTGTTGTAGCCAACGGCTAGGCGTGGTATGATAGATCTTCTCAAAATCCCGTTTAAAAGTTGCCAAACTTCTGCCTGTGAGATAGGCAAATCGTTTCAATTGAACATTAAATTGATAGTTCTTCTCCATAAATGCCTCAAGGTCAATTTTCCCTGGCTCGGAAAAATCAAAAAGAACATTTTTAAATGCTGGTACAAGTTTCAACAAAAGTAAAATGGCTTCTTTCTGTTTTAGAAACAGTAAGTCGTCCGCTCCTTTATGCTTCAATATTGTTTCATAAGCCAAAAGCGACCTCATATAATTACCAATCGCAGAAGAAGGAATTTTTTGAAAAGCGGCAGTTGCGGCGTGCTGATCTACTTTGTATCCGTATTCAAGACTTATGTTCCGAAGAGTTTGTTGATCAAAATAAATTGATATTGACTGATATTCACCAGTATCAGGGGGGCATTTAGTATATTTGACAAGATTGTTTCTTCTACAAAAATATATGTCGCCAGAATTGAAACTTATCGTATGACTGTTATCGACCATCACTAACGAGCCGGAAATAATATAGACTAAAGTATGCTCAGGAACGAATTGCTCACCTTTGCTACTTCTTGAGAAGTAGCACGAATATTGTATCGGTAGCTTCTGAATCATTTGTTTTATCATTTCTAAAAATAAATCACTTCGTTTTTCTTCACCTTACCAAGGTACAGTACCACCTTCCGTGAGAAATTCTCCAGTAACATATTCCGAATTTGAAGTTACTAATCTTACAATAGGTTTAACGCGTTCCTGAACTGATTTTGTTCTTTTGAAGTCATTCAAGTCAGTTGCTGTATATCCCGGCGTTACGAATTTTCGTTCAATACGTTGCTATTTTAAATAGAATGGCTTGCGAGGAGCATTACGCATTTTTTCATCTATTCGTTCAGCCAGCCATTGAAAATACTCACTCAGAAAAGGGTCAGGACGTTTCTTACGCGAATCCTGAATCATTACTTTATATTTTTCCCATGCAATTGAAACCAATGAACCAATTGTTTTATCTACGAGGTCAATATTTATAAGCCGTTCAGCCACAAGAATGCCAAGCGATTCCATTTCCTGTGCAAATTGGGTAATAATAATCCCTTCGTGGGAAGGAAGTTTTTGCCAATCTTCGTGTGTAGGAGGTATATCGTGCGCAGTAACATAATTCATGAGTTCAGAAAATTCACGAGTATTGAAATTACGCAACGCCTCGAGTGTAAGTCTTTCCTGACGATCGCGTGTTGCAGTCTTAACTTGTACAATGCCAAATATCAAAGCAATGATGGCCGATACGGCAAGCGCGATATTAGCGATAAGTGTGATTGTCTCGGAAGTCATATCCTTGTTGGGTTTTAAAGAATTAAAAATTTAGATTATTGAAGTCAAATTGAAGGGAGAGCCGTGTTAAAGGTCGCCTACAATAGCATATATTCACCTATCACCTATTCAATTATGGCTTTAGGTTCAAGGTATTCTTCTAACCCTAAAACACCGCCTTCCCTACCAATACCAGATTGTTTAAATCCTCCGAAAGGGGCTAACGGATCATGGTTTAAGGTGTTTATCAAAACTCTACCCGCATTTATTTGTGAAGCGACTTTCCTGGCTCTTTCTTGATCGGAAGAACTGACATAAGCCAGCAAACCGTATATTGTGTCATTTGCCATTTCAATCGCCTCCTGCTCTGTTTTGTACGTCATAATGGAAAGCACAGGACCAAATACTTCTTCCTTGGCGATACGCATGTTCTTAGTAACTCCGGCAAAGGCGGTCGGCTTAACGAAGAAGCCTTCATTTAATCCGTCAGGATGCCCTTCTCCGCCGATAAGGAGTTCTGCCCCCTCTTCTTCAGCGGATTTTATGTAGCCCTGAACACGGTCATATTGTTTTTGGTTTGCTAAAGGGCCAATAATTGTTTCTTCATTTTCAGGATTTCCAACTTTTAGTCTAGAAATGGTGTCCCTAACAATCTTCTTTACATCTTCCAGACGATTTTCAGGTACGAGTAGCCTTGTACCTGCAATGCATGCTTGTCCATTATTCATAAAGCAGGCAGTTACAGCCATTGGGATAGCTTTGGTTAAATCTGAATCATCTAAGATAACATTCGGAGCTTTGCCACTCAACTCAAGAGCAACCCGTTTCATTGTATCAATTGCCTCACGTGCAATTATTTTGCCAACCACTGTAGAACCGGTGAATGCGATCATAGAAACGTCGGGGTTTCTTGCGAGTTCGGTTCCCACTATATCTCCACGGCCATTTACCACATTGATAACTCCAGCAGGTAGATTTGCCTCATGAAAACACTCTGTCAATATTTGGGATTGAATAGCGCTGAATTCACTCGGCTTAATTACTGTAGTGCAACCCGCAGCAATAGCCGCAGCGAGTTTGATACAAATTGAACCTGAATTCGAATTCCAGGCAGTGAGTATCGCGGCAACGCCCAAAGGCTCAAATCTTACCACAGATTTTCCCATTCTTCGCTCGAAAGAATAATCTTTTAGCACCCCAATAAATTGAAGAAAAATTTCTGCGGCGAGTTGATTTGACCAAGCCGCCCTCTGGACAGTAGCTCCATATTCCTGGATTGTTGCTTCCTTTAATTCAGGAACTCTTTTGAGAATCGCATCATGCAGGCGTTGCAAATGCCCTATACGTTCTTCAATACTTGACTTTGAAAACTGCCCGAAAGCCACTTTAGCCGCTGCAATGGCCATACGAGTATCTATCTCATCGCCAAGCGTTACGTGCCCGATAACTTGATTTACGGATGGATTGATTAAGTCGGAAACTTCCGTACCGTGAGGTGTTACAAACTCCCCGTTAATATAAATTTTGTCTATGATTTTCATATTGTTTATTTTTTACAAAATTCGACCAGGATTGGTGGGCATGCTTTGTTAAAACGCTCATTTTACTTTGTTAAAACGCTCATTAGAACTTCGGCAACCCGCCAAAGATTGCGGCCAAAAAGTATAAATTGATCACCTTATAATCCTTCGTAAGCCATTGTATGAAGTAAATGAGAAAGAGATATTGTTAGAGCAATGAATGATTGGGACAGAAATTCTTGAATAGAGATCATTTGAGAATTAACCAATTTGTAACAAAAAGTAGTAACCGGAATAGGGCCAAATATTCGTCTACTAAAGGCAAAGAAAGTATGGTAAAGGCAACTGAAACCCGCATGAAGAGTGAATCCACCGCATCAAATGCGCACTACACGCTATGCGGTCACTTTCCAATACAAAAATACTGTCCCCCGATTCCAGTGGGTTTCAGGGGAATTAGTGACGATTTAGTAACGAGTTTTTGGACGCTATTCGTAGTGATCCAGTATGATCCTAATGCATTTATCTTTGGAGGCATCAATGGCTTATATTGGATAGCATTATTACCTGTTGGCTTCCGGCTATTTTCGTCGATCGTTTTTAGGGTGTATTCTCACTTTATTTTTAATATCGTCGATTCTAGTAGAAGCCTCTGAGGCTAAATATCCGATCCCTTTTGAAAATCAAAAACTACTCAACTATCTTTAGAAAACTGTCCAGTTTATAAGGGGCCGGTACAATTCAAATTAATATATCATTCTTGCATCATAGTTTGAACATCTTTCAATTCTTTCTGAATTCGTTGTAATTTATCCATTAATTGTTGCTTTGTAGGCTTGGGCTTGTAAGCTTTTCCTCTATGAGCCATCTCAGGCATTTGAATAGGCTGTTGGGGCTGTAATTGAGGAGGTGGTGGGGGCGGGGGAGGAGGTGGCGGTGGAGGCTGTTGTTGGGGTTGTGGAGTCGGGCCAGTGGAGGGTTGCGCAGGCTGAATGTAGGGGCGTTGCTGACCCTGATTTATCACATCTCGTTGATGCTGATTTGCCATAGCTCTTTGGGCATCTGCAATAAGTTTGTTCAGTGCAGCCTGAGCATTTTTTATATTATCCTGAGCTGAGGCTGCTAGTTGTTTACTTTGTTGTTCAAATTCATTGTTTGCAGCAATTACATGCTTTCCCCATTCAGCGGCATGTTGTTGACGCAATTTTTGTAAATCATCATAAGATAAATGATCAGTATAAGCCTTTAAGTATGGTTGATATTTCTGTTTCTTATAATCTAAATTAGTACCAAAATTAAATACACACTGAAGTCCTTCTCCGTTTAGCGTTAATAATTGATTGTAAAGAGACATATCTTCTTGATACAATTGCTGTAAATCACTTAAGTTTTGATCAAATGATTCCCCTGGCACCTTCTTATTAATATCTGCCTCTTTTTTCTGCATTTGAGCATCAACTAAAATCTCCTGCATACTTATTAAATCAATAAGCATTCCCTTCTTCCTTTTTTCCGATAAATCTACTAATGCCTCTACCTGAGGATCCTCCAAGTGAACCATAGGATCGTCGAAGGGCCCTAAACCAAGGTCTGTCAAATATTTATTAGCGTCTCTTAAAGCAACATGTTCTACAGTCACAATTCCTACCATTGTAGATATATCTTTTCCTACTTGAACACGTAAAGTTGCCAACTGATTTTTTAATTCCACTATCTTATCAATTTGCTGACTCTTTCCAGTAAGTGAGAAAATAGGCGAAAGCAAAATAAACAGCAATATTAGTAGTCTCATAATTAAGGATTTCAGTTTAGCAAATATTGAAGGAAACAGATGTTTAAATGTCTCTCCTAAGTTAACCTATTTCTAAAAAGAAACTTCTGTGTAAGAAGCGTAAGATTTGGTAGTGACGCATTTTGAAATTTAATTAATCCGTCCGCTCATATACACCAATACAATGTTGTGCGTTCGTTCTTTTATTCTAAATGATATTCTTTTTTTAAAGCAGCTATTGCTATAATTGCCTGTAATCTTGCAGCTTTAAATATTTGAATTTCTACCCGGTAATTTCTGGAAGAACTATAAGCCCAGTTTCTTAGCTGTTGCCACAAATCTTTATCATAGTTAAGTAAAGGATAATTATTATTCATGAACCGCATTGCTCTTTCATAATTCACTGTTAAATTAATTGCAAAATCACTTAAAGAATCTAATGAATTGAAATAGGACTGATCAAAGACCTTTTGAACCAAGCTCCAATTTTCTATTTTTTGCGGTTCGAACCTGTTTTGAGCTAAATAAATAATTTGTACTGATTCTTCATAGTTCATAATTTTTCGAATCAGTGATGTATCACCAAGATACCTTAATGCTCCTGAACTTTTTAACTGCTGAAGTGTGGCGTCATGAGAAATTAAATTCCAGCGAACGCTTGATAAATATTCATAATAATAAAGTTTGCCTCCAACAATTAATTTAGGATCGCTACTTAGTAAATTTCCCAAACTGTCTCCTGCTGTGATAATTAAATTCAGTACATGCGCATCATTGTTTAATTCCACCGTATCGGTAGCAAGGTCTTCAATCAGCAGGCTTGCATATTCTCTCGCACTTTTATGTTCAACGTAATTTTCGCGAATATTCTCTGCAAAAAAACCCATTGTTACAGCAAGAAATATCATTAAAAATTCAAGAAAATATTCTTTCCATTTTTTTGGTTTATGATTCAGGTCGGGATGATGATGTACTTCCATGTTTGGGGGTTGGGTTTCTGATGGGGAAATAGATGAAGCCTGCATAATTGGATCTGCAGATACTTCTTCATTCAAAGGTTGTTTCGGAATGTCTTGTTCTTCAGGCATACAAAATAAAGATAAGAGTATTACTGGCTCATATTTTATTAGCGCTATTACCCTTTGGCTTCCGTTTATTTTCGTCGATCGTTTTCAGCCGAGGATTCATTCATCTTATAAAAGATCGTCAATTTTAGACAAAGCCGTAATGGCTTTAAGACAATCTTCGAATTGATGTCAATTCCCAATTCATTTTTTTGGAGTGTAATGTCCTTCCCTTTTATGAATTACAAGCCTTTTGGGAAGTTTTATCCCAGAACTTCCGGCGAGCTCACCGGCTTTCGGTGATTTCACCTGTCTTCTCCGTCATTGACTTTCAAACCTTTGCGCAAATGGGTGCTTTTTGTTTCTCATTGATACAGAATATGAAATCCATTGATTCTAGTAAGTTTTAGAGAAATTAGTGACAGATTAGTGATGAAAATTTCTGTTTTCGGTATTATCCTAATGGCAACTCAATAACAAATTCACTCCCCTCCCCATCTTTTGTTTCAACTTTTATTTCACCGCCATGCGCCTTCACAATATCATAGCTCAGGCTCAACCCCAATCCCGTTCCCTGTCCTGTTGGCTTTGTGGTAAAAAATGGCTGAAATATCTTATCAACTACTTTCTGCGGGATACCATTGCCGTTGTCTTTAACGGCGATGGTTATCCTATTATCAACTTTTTTTGTGCTTAAAGAAACTGTGGGCTCATAACTATTACCAGCAATTTTCTTCTTTTCGCATACTGCATAAAATGCATTGTTATATAAATTCAAAAGTACCCTTCCTATATCTTGCGGGATGATATTTGTTTTTCCAATACTGTTATCAAAATCAGTTTTTATTTCTACTTTGAATAAATTATCCTTTGCTTTTAGTCTATGATATGCTAACCGCAAATATTCATCAGCTATTGCGTTAATATCTGTTGCCTCTTTTACACCTGTGCTTGATCGTGAATGTTGCAACATGCCTTTTACAATCGCATCGGCACGTTTGCCATGATGGTTTATTTTTTCTTCATTAGATTTAATATCATTTGCTATCGCCTTTACTTCTTTTGTATTTCCCTTATCAACTTCTTCAACCAGTTCACTAATTAACTCCCTGTTGACTTCACTAAAATTATTCACGAAGTTCAACGGGTTCTGAATTTCATGTGCGATACCTGCGGTGAGTTCACCAAGGGAAGCCATTTTTTCAGATTGGATCAATTGAGATTGAGTTGCTTTAAGTTCTATAAGCGTTTCCTCAGTTTTAGATTTCTGCAACTCAATCTCTGCTTTTTGGCGTGAAAGAATAGAAAAAGCCTTTTTTCTATTGACATTGTTGCGCAGCATCATCAGCGATACGGACACAAGAATTGCCAACCCTGCAACAAATACAAATTGCCTTGATCTGTTTTTGTCTTTCTCTTCGGCTAGCCTACTTTGGGCATCAGTTTCCTGTGCGTGCAATTGTTCGGAGAATTCAGTTGCTTCCGCTTCACTAATATTGTGCGCACTGTCAAGCCGGGCAGAATAATCAGCATTTATTTTGAGATAGTGCAAAGTACTGTCCTTCATGCCTAGTTTGTCGTAATATTCGAAAATCAGTTTCGAAATCGGAACCATAAAATATGAATCATCGATAGCTTTGGCTGCGTCGAAAGCATGTTTCGCCTGTATAATAGCTTCGCCTGGCTGACTGGTTTCTTCCAAAATGATGGCATATTGGTAATACATCAGATCAGCCATTTGGTGGTCGTCATTTCTTTTAATGGCTTCCAGACCTTTTAAAGCCAATTCTTTTGCTTGTTGGTATTCTTTTAAATTTGATTTTAGCTTCGCCGCCCATTCTAAATAAAGGTCACCAGTAACAAAATCCATGTGGCCATTGAAAGATTCTACCGCATGGCGAAAATAAATTGAGGCAGAATCAAGTTCGTCGCTGAGTAAATAATTAACCGAAAAGGCCACAAACGTTCTTGCTTTTATATTATAAAAAGGGTCTTTACTAAACCTAAAATAAATAACCGCTTTTTCTAAATTGGCCCTTGCTTTATGAAACTGGTTTAAGAATGAATAAAGCTCTGCGATAGTTAAGTAACAGAAAGATGAATAATCATAAAAACCCGTCTGTTCAGCTAAGATTATTCCTTTGTGCAGTACCTGCAGAGCAGCACCATATTGCCCGGAAAAGTAATAATAGGACCCCATGCGGGCGTATGATAAAATAAGCTGCCTTTTGTCTGCAAGTCGAGAAGAAAGCCTAATACTTTCGGTCGCATAAAAATAGGCGCTATCAATTTTATCCGAACAAAACACATAATAAATGCTCAGGCTGTCGAGAATGCCGAAACGTAAAGAATCTGAGTTTGTATCCTTTAACTCCATCCTCAACTTCGCGATTGTTGGATCCTGGCTCTTTGCCCTTAAATTGAATAAGATCAAAAGAATTGTAAGTGAGGTTAATGTTATAACCTTCATTTTAAAAATAATTTAAGTTTAGTTGAACAATAAACTCGCCACTACAATAAAAATTCTACATCTATTGAAAACCACCTATTGGGTGCTGCGTTTTTTCAATGTCATTAAGACAATCAGGACTGTATCATTCTGTATCATACCGTATCATTGTGTATAATTAGTACCCATCATCTCCCCAATCAACCCATTGAAATTTACGAAAACAAAAAGTAGTAACCGGATTCGTAACAACAATATGGCTACTAAAGGCAAAGAAAGGCAACAAAAGGCAAATGAAATCCGCGTGAACAGTATATACACTGCGTAGAACACGCGTCAAGCGCTATGCGGTTACTTTCCGATACAAAACTTACTAAATATATAATCCAACTGATCCTCATTCGTAATCTCCCCTGTAATTTCCCCAAGCCAATGTAAACAAGCCCTGATATCCAAAGAAATCAAATCCCCCGACCGCTTTTCATTCAGCCCACTGCGAATATCTTTCAATGACTGCGCCACCTGTTTCAATGCTTCATAATGTCGTGTATTGGTGACGATGGTCCCTTCACTGGAAAGATCTCCTTTCCAAACCTTATCGACGAGCGCGCGCTTCAGCCCTTCCAGGCCAAACCGCTGTTTCGCCGACATAAAGATCAACTCCGGCAAACCGCGGAACTTTTGTACGGCGGCGCCTTCTCCCAGGGTATCTACCTTGTTGCCTACATAGATAAATTTCCTGGGCACACCGTGTGCAAATTTTGAGACCTCCGCTTCATTGCCAATCGCCAATTGCAGGTTCACCAATGCTGCTTGTTCATTCACGTCGAACATCATGATCACCACATCGGCCTGTTCCATCTTCTCAATGCTCCGTTCCATGCCCATATCTTCAATATGATCACCACTATGCTCGCGGATGCCGGCGGTGTCGATGAGCCGAAATAATATTCCATGTATGTTGATCACTTCCTCAATCGTATCACGTGTAGTGCCGGCGATCTCGCTCACGATGGCGCGGTTCTCATTGAGCAATGCATTGAGTAAAGTCGACTTGCCCGCATTCGGCGGACCGATGATCGCCACCTGCACGCCATTGCGGATGACATTGCCGAGCTGAAAGGATCTCAATAACGCATCTGTCGTTTGATCGGCTTCATCAAGCAACTGGTAGAACTGTTTGCGGTCAGCGAACTCCACATCCTCCTGCGAAAAATCGAGCTCGAGTTCGATGAGCGCGGAGAAACTGAGCAGCCGGTCGCGCAACAGTTTCAGGTCATTCGAAAAACCGCCGCGCATGGTATGCAATGCGGATTTGCGCGAGGCGTCGGAATTGCTGGCGATCAGATCAGCGACGGCTTCAGCCTGGGTGAGATCGAGCTTGCCATGCAGGAATGCTTTCATTGTGAACTCGCCAGCCCGGGCGAGACGGGCTCCTTTGCGGATACAGGCCTGCAGGATCTGCTCCTGGATAAAGGGGGAACCGTGACAGGAGATTTCTATGACGTCCTCGCCGGTATAGGATTTGGGCATTTTATAGATGGCCACCACGACTTCGTCGAGGGGTTTGCCGTCTTCTTTGAGCCAGCCGACATGCAAGGTATGGCTTGGTTGGTCTTTTATATTTTTACCTGGGAAGAGTTGATGGATGATGTTGATGCTTTCCGTTCCACTCAGCCGGATCACAGCAATCGCACCGATACCCGGGGGGGTCGCCAAAGCCACGATCGTATCTTCCCAGCCGGTCAACTTTGAGGACATGAAATGTTTTTTCAAACGTACGGAATTTTTAACACGATGATGCTCCGGTTTTCCTTTTAAATTAGCAGCAGGATGATGGATGCCTTGTCTTCATTTTTATTGGTTGGGCTGGGAATTTTAATCGGCGCATTTGGTACACTCATTGGAGCTGGTGGCGGATTTATCCTTGTTCCTATTCTCCTGTTATTATACCCACATGCAAAACCAGAATTAATCACGAGCATATCGCTGGCTATTGTTTTTCTAAATGCGTCTTCGGGATCTATAGCCTATGCCCGGATGAAACGCATTGACTACAAATCAGCCATGATATTTTCAGCTGCTGCCCTGCCTGGTGCAGTAATCGGTGCATTAATTACCAGCTATATTCCCAGGCATGTCTTCGATATGGTATTGGGAGCGCTGCTGTTTATCATTGCCTGCTTTCTACTGTTGCATCCGCAACATGGAGCTATTGTTATTGCAAAAAAACATCCGGGTCAGGTACACCGTTCGCTTACGGAAAAAAGCGGGGAGCAACATGAATATTCGTTCAATCAATTCACTGGAATTATACTGAGTTTTTTTGTGGGATTTTTATCCAGCGTTCTTGGAATCGGCGGTGGTATTATTCATGTTCCTGTGCTCACAACCCTGTTGAACTTCCCCGTTCATATTGCTACGGCAACCTCGCATTTTATTCTCGCCTTTATGGCTTTGGCAGGAACCATTGTACACATCACGCAGGGGAATTTTAAAGATGGGTGGCTGACTACATTGCTGATTGGCGTTGGCGTGATCATCGGTGCACAGTTTGGTGCGAAGCTTTCGGAAAAGATCACGGGTCCCTGGATTGTAAGGGCGCTGGCTATTGCGCTTTTATTGGTAGGGGTACGGTTGTTTTTTTTATAGCCCTCCTCTGTTCTAAAAAAAATCCTTTCTCTCGCCTTGGGCGAGAGAAAGGATCTATAAAAATTTCAAAAGTCTTTTATTGCGCTTCCAGCCTAAACTTCACCGGCTGCTTCTTATAAGATTTCACCTGCCTTCCATTCTGCACCGCAGGGGTCCACTTACCGCTCTTCTTGATCACGCGCACAGCTTCTTCCTTGAGTTCAGGAGGACCGCTTACAGCTTCCACATCGCTCACATTGCCTTCCTTGTCTACGATGAACTGAACTACCACATCGCCCTGGATTTCGTTGTTGACGGCCTCATCGGGATAATGCAGGGTCTTGTTCAGGTAACGGGCCCAGGCGGCCATCCCTCCGGGATATTCTGACTCGATCTCCACTTTGGTAAAGGTCTTGTCATAGTCTTCCTTGGGCGCTTCTACCACGCCTTTGTTATCTGATACAGGTGGTGCGGTGATGCCTTCATCTTTCAAACCTTCCTGGTTTACGGTACCGATCTTGGTGTCTTCGAGCTTTTCCTGTTCGGGGGGCTTGTCTTCTTTCTTCACCTCTTCATCCTTCACGATCTTGGGCGGAGTGAATTTGGCCATCTCGATCTTGGGAGGTTCCACTTTTGGAGGCGGAGGGGGAGGCGGCTCGTCCTTCTTGTCTTTCACGGTCTCTAGTTCCACATCCTGCACGATCATGGCTTTCTTCTTTGGCGCGCCACCCATACTGCTCACGTAATAGCCTACGAACAGCAGTGCCACGACCAGCGCAGTGCCGATCAGGGCATTACGCAGACGGCTATTGTAGCTTTTTCTTAATTCATAAGCGCCATATTCCTTGTTGCGGCCATCAAAGATGATGTCCAGGATATCGGCGTTTAAGATCTTGTTTGGTTCCATTGTAAATGGTTTTTATTGAGCAACAAATTGAAATCGAACGACTACTTCACCCCGTTGGCTTCTTCGGTCTTCTGGATCAGCGTGGCCTCATAAGGAGAGACGTTATCGACCAGGGCATAACGTTTCACCCCGTCGATCGTCATTTCATCCAGTATGTTCACCACGTTCTTATAGGTACTTTCTTTGCTCGGCTTGAGCACCACCACGAAATCTGCTGTATCGGTCCTGTGTTTCTTATCAAGGATGATATCCCGGATGCCTTTAAAGTTCGCAGGCTGCAATTTTACCGGATCATCTCCTTCGTAATAATACAGCTGGTCGTTTTTTGCCAGCATCACGGTCAATACCGCCGAAGCCTTCA
>Ga0193728_1000046_pt1 | contig 47478 bp, 63 predicted proteins | sample U1c1metaG_FD_143037 | JGI IMG/M metagenome (GOLD analysis project Ga0193728, IMG submission 143037) | Soil microbial communities from a riparian zone of the East river system, Colorado, United States - U1c1 | ecosystem: Environmental > Terrestrial > Soil > Riparian zone | place: USA: East River... | reverse complement strand
CCGATGGATGTAGGGTTATAAGTCGCGCCGTTCAATAAGACCGGCAAAGCGCCTAATCTATCCGCGCTAAAGAGAACCGAACCGCCCCCAAATCCATTATCAAGCGTTGGTATATTTTGGTACTTAAGACCTCTAGCAAATACGGTCAGTACGCCGGGGCCGGTTGATTGATAGAGAGTATTGCCCCCTACTAAAGACCCACTGTGGAATAATGTCATACCGGCAGCGCTTGAGGTCGTCACAAGCACGTTACCAATCCCGGTCATATCTGTGATGCTGAAATTACTACCGGCTGTTTCAGAGGTATTAATCACGCTGATATCGCCTGATGCACCCCCGTTTATTGCGCCGTAGCAGTTAGTGATAACATACGCCCATTCGTTAGAGAAACCGAAGTTATTACCTATCAGCGCGATAGCGCCATTAGCTGAACTGCCCGTAACGTGCAAGGTTGTTGCAGACGATAAGATGTTGTTAGACAAATTGAATAACGCAAATGGTGCGAAAACTGCGTCGAAATCTAACGTAACAACAGCCGGCCAGTCTAAGCTCATGAAGTTTTGAATGTATAAGAATCCACCGCTTCCCCAAGATACGTCGAGGTCAATAGTTCCACTGACGGTAAGGGTGCTTTGATTACCGTTAATCAACACATTCGGCTTAAGCGTTAAGTTCGTTTCGGTATAAACGCCCGTTTGCATATCAATTTCATAGGGGGTGCTAGGGCTTGGAGTCGCAATGGTCATTGCGTGTGACAAGGTGGCATAGGGGAATAATACGCTTCCGTTGCCGTTTATATTGTCGCCAGAGGGCGCAACGTAGATTGTCTGGGGGTCACTACCGAGTACAACGTTACCCGTGTGGTTGCCGTTTATCGACTCCACAACGCCTAGGAATTCCCACGCGCCTGCAATTGTTGAGCGGTCATTAGGTATCGCCTGCCATGCGCTATCGGGTAGCACTTGATGTACAAGAGTGCCCGCGCCATTATTGATGTTAATAGGCTGCGATGTTGGGCCGGTTAATAGTCTAATGTCCTCCGAGGCTTGTAGCGATGTCGCCTGATTTTGTGGCGGCAATTGCAAGACTCGGCCGGGACTCGTGGCAGACATGGAGATATAAATTGGCGGCGGGTTCGTAAGCGTGTATGTGCCACCCCCGGCCGCGAAGTCTGCGTCGGTAAGAATGAGAATACCCGGTCTACCAAAACCGAGGTTTTCGATAGATGTCGTACTGTTCAATACGTCATCAAGGTTATTTATAGCAAGCAATGCGCCTGTAGGTGCGGGGCCGCCGCCGGTCGTAACGCCAAATATTCGAAGCCATTTAAGAAACTCTGATGCGTATATGCTCATTGTTTGACCCATCCCGAAATAGCTATAACGTTATTACCTGAGTAGGTCATCGTTTGGATGTAGGTATTTCCACGATAAACAACAGTAAAAGTGACGGGAAAGCCGCCAGCGTATCCGATTGTAGTGGGTAGTGCTTCGACGGGCAATTCCACGCCATCGTCTGCGATTACGGTATCTGACATATGACTAACTCCCTGTTGTCATCATAAATTGTTGATATATTCTACTAGCTTCGATGGGGCATGTGGTAGTTATTTTTAGCTCAACGTCGGCTTTAGTCCCGGGGCTGACCTTGGCATTGATATTCTTTGTCTCACAAAAGCCATGTTGTGTCTTTAAATAAAACATAGTCCATGCTTTATCGCCAGCAAGTACACCATCCCGCATAACATTTGACGCAATTTCAAGAAATTGTGTCTTTCCGTCTTTTATTGCCTGATCTATCGCCGGGTATTCATCCTTGTACTTATACCATGTTGTCTCTGACACTTGGAAATAATCGTACAAGTTTTCATTAGTAAACCCTTGGCCTGATAGCTTATGCACTTTCTCTAAGAACGCATCGTTAACCACAATCTTCGGCTTTCTCGTGGTGTGCTTCAGTTCCTCGGGCTTCTTCTTCTTAGTCGCCATAAGTATTCTCACAATCCATTGTTGTTTAAATTATACACGCTGCCGAAGCAAATGCAAACCCAAGACTGTACCTTCTTCGGGACACCCCCGGGCTTCTTACTGGGCTTTTTCCCTAACCCCTTGTTTCTATTACTTATTATTATATTATATATATATAAAGCCCGTAGACCCCTATAGCTATACATATTACAAAAAACATACCGTAAGTACACGTATGTATGTACTGTATACATTATCGTAGGGTAGTATATACAGTAGGTGTGTTTTATAAGGATACTACGCAAGACGTGTTTTTATACGGGAGACGCCTTGAAACCCGCGTGGCTCTAGGTGTCCCGTAGTCCCGGACTGTACTTTTTGGGGTTCGGGATTTTAGTAGTTGACACGCCTTTTATACGCTATATACTACGAGGTGAACATAATATAAGGTATAATACATGAAACCAACAAGAGGTAGATCAAAAGCATTGAGAGAGGGTAACCCTTACTATATTGGCGTAACGGCTTGTCCAAATGATAAAACATTGCTCAAATTTACAAAGACCGGAAAATGCGAAAAATGCAATAGGGATAAGAATAACTATACAAAAGTCAGGTTTGACTTAGTGATATATACGCATTACGCGCACCCGGACGATATAAGAACAATTGATACTTACATCAAAGGGTTATTACTTGAAAGAGGTATTAAATAATGATATTTCCAACACCCAGAGAAATAGCCGTACAAAATGGTCACAAATATTACAATACCGGGACGCCTTGTCAAAATGGTCATACGACGGCTCGATACACTTTGAGCGCCGTATGCATCCAATGCAATAGAGACCGTTCTAAACGCAATGCCGATAGAGTTAGAAAGATAGCTCTTAATCATGGCTTAGGGCTGGTTATGAGTAAGATAGGCATTCACCCCGACGATTTAGCGACCGCCGAAGCGTTCTTAAAAGCTTTATTACTTGACAGAGGAATATATTGACACTCTATAGATAACGTTCTATAGTTTGCGTGTGAGGCACAGAGCGAAAAGCGACTTAGGAGTCGTGCCGGTCGTAGGGACTACCGAGGGGGTGGATGACTAGGCGATAACTTCCCTATTTATCTAAGCTAGCGCCTCACACTAATTTTGTCAGTTTAGGCCGAGGTGATAGTCGGCCCTCTTCGTTGGCGAGTTTGCCCTCTAGCAAATGGTAGCCAGAGGAGTGAGCGACCTAGAGGTGAATGTGCTTAAGTAGTGAAATCCTACAAACTGACGCCAATTTATGGGAATCGTAGTCAAACGGTGCCACGACGCCCCGTTAAGACGGGGAAGTGCGATGTTGGTTCTTCGCCGATTCCCGCCAATTTATGGCTTAAAGAGGTAGCTCAGTCGGGTAGAGCGCTTAGCTAAAGACTGTGTGCGCGTGGGTTCGAGTCCCATCCTCTTTAAGCACTAAACGCAGACGATGCCGTCTGAACCGGCGGCACACGAGCGAAACGATTCGATCGCTAGGACTAGCTTAAAAAACTAGATGATGCCCAACTGACGCCTAGGAAGGAAGGGGGCAAACGGGATGCTAACAGGGTTATTAGAAAGCCGGAGAACTTACGACCGTAAACTAGGCTTGGCAGCGCGGAGAGACGGCATTTATTTAAAGCACTATGAAAAGGATTTTATAGTATGAAAAGATTAATAGCGCTTATGGCTGCGCTCATAGCAACAAATGCAATGGCAAATGTGGAAATAGCAACATGCTCAATGTCTGTTATATTGTCACAGCATAGCAATATGCCGAGTGATTTTTTTAGCGATCACGGCGTGTCAATCATGAATAATTCATCAATACCCATGAGCTATAAGATTACTTATTATCATGAAGTAATGAATATGTTCAATGATAAAACAACATTGAATATCATGGTTAACCCGGGTCAAACCTATGTCGATATAAGACGATTCACCAATAAGCGGGTATGGGAATCCAACGGCCAGTATTATACAAGGGCTGTAACAACAATTGTGCTTGAGGGTAAGAAAGTAGCGAGCTGCGCGAATAATAATTACGCTTACATAACTTAAGGGCTAACGATGAAGAAGTTTAACGCTAGAGAGGCGGCGGCCTTTCTCGGGGTGTGTGTACAAAGAATCCATGCTAAAATCAAGCAAGGACATTTTCCGGGTGCACATCATTGTGAATGTGGTAAGAGTTATTTAATCCCGGAGACTGACATTAACAAACAGTCGAAAAGGATTTCGAGCCATGTTAAAACAAGTGTTAATTCTCGTCGCGTCAAGTCTTCTAACCCTTAATGCTCTAGCGGGCAGTAGTGCATCATGCGGTAGTCAAATCAATTGCAAGCCCGGGGAAAAATCACGATGTGAGATGGTCAACGGTAGTACCACGGTATTTAATCAAGTAAGTTACCTCAATCTAACCACGTCAACGAGCCTGTTTTTAAGGGATTTATACGCCTATAAAATTGGGTCAGTAGGAATCGTGGATTGCTATTACTCGCAAGAAGATCAACCGGAAAACTGGTTAGTCTTTAAAACTTCTAAAATTCACAACGTTATACCTAGAGATCATAGTGAATGGGTCAAACGCGATGATATGCTGCATTGTGACCCAGACCTCAACACGTGCTTACTGTACGTTCTGTATTGATGACAATAACATCGTTGCTACAATCCCAAAAGCCAAAAAGCACAAGCAATTAGTGAGATTGTAGCGGCGTAATGTATGAATCATTCGGAGAGTAAAGCGTGGTCGTCTGATAGCGTTTATCATATTAAATTCCCTTTAAGTTGATTTACAATACCACTATAGGCGACCATCTATAGTTAGTCAACTACAATCATATCCGTTACTGCTTTATGTATTGTGTTGCGTATAGATTCGAAGCACCCGACGCATGTTTCGTTTATTTTAAACCTAGCTTTGAGTAGCCCGCGTATTTCCATACACAGGCCGTTTTTAGGTTCGTACATACTTTTAGCGTCTCTAAACTCTTTTTTACACATATCGCATTTATAAATACTGATTATCATTTCTGAGCATCCTTGTAAGCGTTCATGATTGCGTTGGCGTCGGTTAAAGCCTTGTCCTTGTGGTCATTACGTATATAGAGGCGGGGCTTTGTGCTCTCCCCTTGCATAACACGAGTGACGCGGCCGTCAGGTAATCCGGGATGTAAGTCATATCCTAGGGATTTCATGAGGTCACGGCGCTTGTTATACGGTACGCGTCGGTCGGCTTTGATTTCTTTAAGTAATGTATCAAGAGGGGCTGAGCATACCCAACCGCCTTTAAATCCATTGCGTGCCGAATCAATAGCTTCCTGTACTTCATTCTCAACGTTACCCCGCCCGTGTTCAATGGCTTGTTGAGTCGTTGAGGTATGGGGCGCACGTTCGACATAAAGGGGATTGAATTCATCTTTAATCGCGTACGTGAGTAACCATTCCGCGATGATTGCATAGCCTCCATTCTTCAACCAGTTATATAAATTTCGAAAATAACCGTCCATCATGCCGTCTTTTTGCAAATCTTCGACTGATTGTTGTGGGGTATAGAAAATAGCGAAGCGTCTATCGTCTTTAGATTTCCTCAAGCCGGCTTTATGATTCGTATTGAGAATGAAATTACACACGATTCTACGCATTACTTTTTTCTTTCCCTTACCTTCGATAGCTTGTTCCTCAAGGTCAAGAATAGTCTTTAATACTTCCATGACTTCATCTTTACCCTCTTGCACAAAAATATCTTCAACCGTCACAAGTACGCTACCGTCTAACCAGTCATTAAAATTACTGCTTATCTGGTCAGCCCTAGGGGATTGTGTATATCGACTACCGACAATATACGAAAGCACACGAGACAATAACGTTTTGCCATTCCCTTGTGTTCCTTGGAGAACCGGACACCATTTAAACTTATGCCCTATGTGTTGAACCAATGCCGCCATGTAATTAATGATAATTTCACGGTCTCGCTCAACGGGGAATAGTTTGTTTAAATGAATTAAGAACGGCGTAACATCTCCCTTAGTCCTAACGCAGTTATAGGGCCAATAGGTGTTAACGAGCAAACGGCTATCTTCTTCAATGATAGTTCCCGGCGTTAAGTCCGGTCTGAACGTTGAAGCGTGAACTTTCGGGAACTTAATAGCTCGGTTCATGACGAAAGCGTCCCAAGCTTTAGGCGTCGTTTTAGTATTGGCATAATCCATAACATAGATAGGGCCGGCCTCCATTGAGTTGTAACGCTCTTTGTCTAGCACGTACCCGCCGGGTACTAAAATACCGTTATCCTCGCAAATATACACATGTCCTTTGAAATGCTCTACTTGCTGCTGGGGTGTTAAGAAGTTTGAATCGCTGTTTTTTATTTGCTCTGCTTGTTCGGGCTTGGTATGATGTTGTTTAGCTTGCAAGCATCCAGTGGTATTGCCTCGTGCGGCCCTAATCGTGCGAGGTAAGTAATCGTCTCTTTCCCATTTGTCCCTAGATAGCGCTGATTCTTTCATCATCCTTAACATGCGTTCAGCATTGCAACCTGTCCACCATGCGAGATGTTGCGCGAGGGCGGCGTCAGCACTTGAGCGGTTATAAGGTTCGTTAGAATTGGTATCAGGGGGGAAGAAATGACACAGTGCTTGCTCGTTAGCGTTCCAGAGTTCGGAGAATGAGGCTTTCGTCGCATTGCCAAACTTAGCGGCGTTGCTTTGGGACTTAAGAGCCATTGCGAGAAGCTCGGCGTCGTCCTCTGGGCCTGACCACTCGGCTATTGGTGTTTCACTCCACCAACCACTCTCGACTTTAGACGCTTTAGGGTTAGAGGTAACGAAGAACTCTGAAGCAATAGCCTTAATAGCTTGGGTACAATCGAGTCCTACATTACCGCTAGCGTGAATACCCGTAAGCGCTACAAAACGTTTCTTTGTATATAACTCTAATTTTAAATCATTATTGCGGCAGTCATGTTCGAATGGTTCACATGAACCGATAATATGTAAGCCTTTACCAGAGAGTGAAACTTCCACCCCCGCGCCACCTAATCGAGTTAATAGATTTTTTGCTAAGTCAGACCATCCGGTTTCTGGGTCATAGCAAGAGTCAATATCTAATAAAAAGAAAGGGTCATTTTCTGTAAACACAAAGCCTACGCCATAAGACGGCCCTAAGCGCTTTGCGGCGGCTATAGCTGTCTCGGCGTCTGTCCAAATCTCCGGCCGGTGCGCGTCCCAAACTGCACCCGTGATATGATTGGCCGGTTTCTTAATCTTCTTTGGATTACCATCTACGGTCACATAGACGATAAATTGTTTATATAAATTCAGGGAATAAAAAGCCTGTGGCAATAAGTCCATTTCGATAAATCCTTAGAATAGTTAAAACTATTTTGATAAATAACGAATAACTTTCTCCCGGAGGGCGGGAGTTAGCCTTCTCGTTAAAGGTTCTTTTCTCGCGAGTGCTTCTGCTATTATTTGTACTATTTCTTGTTTTATGGCCTCCTTAACCACCATTTTCTTTAGGTTATCAATGGTCTTAAAATAGGATGTAACTAAACCATACGCCACACCTGCACGGCGTGCAATCTCGTTACGTGTAATGTGGCTATAACCGGTTTCTTTTGCTAATTGAATCGCCACTTCTAATAGTTCTTGTTTTCGCTCTGTAGGGTCTTTACGTTCTCTCATTTTTATAATTCCTGTCTATAACTACAATTTCGGCAAATACTGTATATCGTGCCGTCTTGAAAATCTTTATACAGCTTAGTTCGCGAGTGTTTGCACCCGTCTTGAAATCTTAAACAATGTTCACATATAGCCTCTTTCTTATCTGTTATCGTTTTAAGTCCATCCAGTCTGCCGCAATCCCTGCACATCATCCTAGTTACTCCATTAAGTTAGTTGTCTAAGTTCCTCTGCAAAATCTATGTCTTCCTGTTCAGTACTCTTACTTAGTAATTCAATGCACGCCGCAATAAATGGCATAACATGATTCTCTACAAATTGTTTAACTTCGTCGTCCTTACTCATAGCCCTAAATCCACTCTTAGAGACAGATGATGTACTACAGTATTAAAGCAAGCCGTACATGCTATAAGTTCCCCGTGTACCCCATTGATAACCGCCGCCTCTGTGTCTTTAAAATGGAATGTTCCGTCTAATTCTTCGCCACACCATGCCTTATTTTCTTCTGTTGTACATTTTATATGGTTAGTCATAAAGTCCCCTCTTGATTAGCAAAGCACGCGTCACCACCCATGCCGTTAATAACTTCAATCCAGCGGAGTTGTGCACGTTCTCGGTCTGTTCCTTTATATTTCCAATCGCTCGCCTTAACTTCACGGCTAACAAATTGGCCTATCGTCATACCCACCATAGGCGACCTTATTTTAACGGGTCGTATGCCTATTAAGTCGGCGGACTTAATATATGTGTTCATCTTTCCCGATTCGTTAGCAAGGCCATAGCGCAAAAAGCTACCGTCGGGCATTTGTGCCGCCCCTACATTATTGCGCCATACCCTTAAACCTTTTTTACTTGCCTCGATTCGTATTAAGTTTACTAGTGCGGCCTCGGACTTTTGTATGTCATTCTCTACCACTTCCAATTGTGCAAGGCCGAACGTTTTACGTAAATCATCTAAAGCTATTTCCGACACTCCCCACCTTGACGCCCACATATCTAGCTTCATGCTATATACTCCTTCCCTGTTGAGCTATTACATTAACCCATTAGTGACCGCTCGGTCAATAGAAGATTTAAGTTTATTTGCGTCATCGGCGTTTAACGCCTGAGCGCTCATCATATCAATGCCGAATTTAATATAAAATATTTTATATATTTCACTATCGCTGTGTTTTGGGTGATAATAGCCTGCCCACTGCGCAATTGTCGCCCTTAATTCCCTTTGAGCTTCTTGTCGCGCAGTGTGGCGCTTATGTATAGCAATTTCAGCGGGACGACCTAAGCCGCTCGGCGCTCTAGCCGGCCCGTCAATACGCGCTATCTCCCCACGCATAGCCATAAGCACGTTAATATCTAACTCGTATAAATCCCCGTCCACTTGATCGGGTGAGCCTCGGCCCTTGATAGGTGTGACATACCCGCAATAAGGGCATGATTTAAGATAGGCGTAATAAACCGCGAAACAATCCATACACGGTTTTACTTCCGGTACATCGTCTTTCGCTTTACGTGAACGCCTTTCGCGCCGGTCTAATGACCATACGACGGGGCCGTCGGGTAAACCGTGATTTTTCACATTGCTAACGTGGTCAATAATAATAGCGTGTTCCTTCCCCGGCATAGGGCGTAAGCCGCGGCCGAATTGCTGACTATATAAACCGTAAGACTGTGTAGGTCTAGCCATGCTTACTACCTCGATAGCTGGAACGTCTACCCCCTCCCCTAGTATATCAACGTTAACTATCTGTAGTATTTCTCTATTTCTGAATCGTCGCATAATATCTGAACGAAGTAGGGCGGGTGTCTTTGAGGTTATGAGTTCAGCGCTTACCCCTTCTTTAATGTATTGTTTAGTAATAGCCTCGGCCGACTCAATATCAACGGCGAACGTCACCCCCAGTTTACCTTTAGCTATGCGCAAATAGTGCTCTACCACATCCCCGGTAATGCATGAATCATGTACAACCTTGCGCAATTGGGGGTTATTGTATTCACCGTTAGCGGCAATGCTAACGCTTGACAAGTCAAGGTCATTAGGGGGTGCAAATATTCTATAGTCGGTAAGATAACCGGCTTTGATAAGTTCACGCATGGGAGGCCCAAGCACAAGCGCGTCGCCTATACCGTCGGCGTGACGGCCTAATCCCCTACCGTCGGTGCGGCATGGCGTCGCCGTTGGGTACAAACCCTTAGCCTTGGGAAACATTGCCGCGGCTTGACCCCACTTATTATCACGTAGGGGGTGATGCCCTTCATCTTGAACAACCAATGTAATGCGGTTCATCCATTCGGCACGCTCCATGCGTATAAGAGTGTCCACCCCCGCTACGACAACCATAGCGCTAGGGTCGTAGAAGCGTTTGCCGAACTCTCGCATTTGCATGGTTACTATTTCTTTAATGGCTGACTTTTGCGCAATTAGATTATGTCTTATACCAGCACGCGATAATGTCATAGAAATTTGACTAACTAGCTCGACTCTATGTGCAATAGCTATCGCTGGCGCCTTGTGTTCCGCGATGATATGTGAAAATATAACGGTCTTGCCGCCACCGGTTGAGAGTTGGGCTACCACATTTTGAGCACCAATATTCCACCACTTATATATGTCATTTATGACGTCATGTTGATATTGCCTTAATTCCATTTTTATTTCATCCTACCTATTGACTGTACGGTCAATAATACCTTATTATGAGTTGTTGTCAATATTTATGGATAATAACAAAATGAAAATAGATTACGAATTAAGTCAGAGATTAGGAGAAGCGGCATTCCGAGGACTTATAAAACAATTAAATATAGAATCAGATAATAAGCCCTTTAAAGCTGATGGGAATCAATTAGTAGGTATGTTTTTAACTTCGGTTCTAGTGCTTGTCGAACTAGTATCACAGGCTATCGAATCAGACGTTAAAAACGCTACACAATCAATGGTAGTTAAGGATTTAATAGCAGGTTTAAATTACTCGTTTTTAAGAGAGAAAGATGTTTTACATTAGATTTCACAACGCAAGTCGTGAGTGCGCTAACCGCGACAAGTCCCGGGGTAAACCTCCTTACGTAAGTACTGCCGCCCGCGGGGACTACCTAATTAATAAATGGAGATTAACAAATGATTAAGATAGAGATTACCGATTTACGTCAAGAAAGACCCCAAGACTTAGTTAAGCTCGCTACGTTCTTACTAGACTTTGCGGGGCATGGCGTGCGTGAAGTACCGGAAGAAGTATTTAGGCAGCCTATTCAGCCTCAAGATATTCACACCAAAGCGGCCGAAAGAGTACAAGAGTTATTTAGAGAACCTACTGTATTAACCGTTGATGAATTACCCGAGCAAGGACATAGGGGCTTTGAAATTCATGACGAAATAAAAGGTCATAATTTCCATGATTTAGCAAGTGCACCTTATCAACATTGTGGAAGTGCACAAGCCTATGGCGATCTTGATACAGTGCCCGTTAGTGCAATGGATATGCCAACTAATTTTAATGAAATAAGCACCGCCGCGCTAAAAGAAGCTTTTAGCAACACGGTTAACGCGGGCATTAGAGTACTAGAAGAACCAATACAAGTATGTGATGACAAAGGGATGCTTCAAGCTAACGACCTATTTGGAATACCTTCCCACAATCACATAGTTGCCGAATCTGCACAAGGTTTTCTAGATAAGTTTGTTAAACCATTAGACGATCAACTAAAAAAAGAAATAAAAGGAGACGAACTAACCGACATACTAAAACGAGCCGTTACCCCAAAAAAGAGAAAACATAAGTCAGCTAGTGAAGTAATTAAGAAGCTTGAAACGGAAAATTTATACCATGTGGACGTACAACCCGTAAAAATAGACATACCACCTGACCCTGTATTTGCCCCACCCCCACCAGTCAACGGTAATACCGTAATTGATAAGATAGTCATGGCAAAAGCTACAAATAAACTGACGCATGAGCAAGTAACGTCAATCGTAAGAAAGCACGGCCTTGTCGCAATTAAGGATATATTCACAAATGACCATTTGATACCGCTTATTGATGCTGATCTTGACGAAGCTTTGAGGGGTAAATAATGAGCGAGCATTCAGTATTACCACCATCGTCGGCAGCTAGGCGGGTAGCTTGCTCGGGTTCAAGAAAACTCGAAGCACTCTACCCACGTGAACAAACAGAGGCGGCACAAGAGGGAGAACTTGCGCATCACTACGCCGCAATGCATATGAAATATAGTGAAGCTATTAAGCGCGGTATATTTACTTTAGAAGACCCGGAAGATATACCCTCTTACTTAAAATACGGCGTTAACCTGTATATAGATCATGTTTTCACGGTCTTAAATAATGAAAGTATTTTTGCCACTAACGAAACGGCAGAGCTACATATTGAAGAACGCCTCGAAATGCCGGGCATTCACCCGGAGTGCTGGGGCACGCCTGACGCTTGGTTTGTAGAAAATGAAACGTTACATATGTTTGATTTTAAATATGGGTTTGGCCCCGTTGAAGTTTACGAAAATTGGCAAATGATAGAGTACGCGGCGGGTATAAATGAAAGATACACAAAAGCCGTATTTCACATTGTTCAACCGCGAGCGTCCCATCCCGACGGCCCTATAAGAACTTGGGAAGTAGAGTTAAAAGACCTTGTGGAATATTGGGATATGCTAATGCGTACCGAATGGGAAGCGATGCAAAGCAATCCAGTTACTAAACCATCCCCCCAGTGTGTAAACTGCCAAGCACGGCACGCGTGCCCGGCGTTACAAAAGACGGTCTTAAGTAATATTAACACTATGGATATATCTATACCCCACGATATGAACGCGGCCGAGTTAGGTAATGAATTGCGTATATTGCATAACGCCGCTAAATTGCTTGACGCTCGCATAACCGGCCTTGAGCAAGAAGCCCTCTCGCTTCTTAAGAGCGGTAAGCGCATACCCCATTATGAACTTGGAGAAGTACAAAGCTTAGAGAAATGGGCAAAAGATGAAAAAGAGATTACGGCGCTAGGCGAACTGTTCGATATTGAATTACGTAAGCCTGCTGAAGTGAAATTTATCACGCCTAAGCAGGCAATCCAAGCCGGCATACCCGCTAAGGTTGTGCGGCAATACTCCGAAACCCCCAAAGGCGCTAAGAAGTTACAACCCATTGACGAAAGGAAAATAAGGAAAATGTTCTCATGATAGTTTATGGAGTCTTTGATTTGGATGATGGTGCACTAATGGACGTATTTTTGCACGAAGTTGATGCGGAGGTTTTCGCCTTCGCCGAGGAAAACCACTATTACGTAAAAGAGTTAGAAGTTAAAGAGAAATTAATTAACTAAAGGAAAATGTTCTCATGAGTGACAATATAGATTATGAAACACAAGGTAGGGTTTTATTTGATGTTATAGCTAGTTTAGACACGGTTAAATTAGTTACTCAGGTGCAAGAGCACTTAGATTCTGGGTGGAGATTATCGGGTGCGCCATTCGATTATGACGGGTGGATATGTCAAGCCATCTGGTCTTATGCTACTTAATTTAAAAATAGCTATTGACTAGTCGGTCAATAGTAGATATACTTGCTTCGGATAAACAAACTTACTTAAGGAAAATAAACATGTCAGAAAAATTACGTTCCCCGATTGGCCGCTTAGTAATGGGTTCTTTATACACTCCCGATACAGAAGATTTTTATGGTAAACCTTTAACAGATAAGACCGGAAAACCTACGGTTAAATACTGGATTAAAGTTGCAGTCGCCAAAGGAACCGAAACACACTGGAATCAAACGGCATGGGGTCAAATAATATGGGGCGAAGCGGTAAAAGCATTCCCAGACGGTCGATTTAACAATCGTCAATTTGCGTGGAAAGTTACCGACGGCGATAGTACCGAAGTTAACCAGAAGGGAACCCGACCATGTGATAATGAAGGATATCCCGGCCATTGGATTTTAAGTTTTAGCACACAGTTTGCGCCAACACTTTGTAACATCGACGGTTCTATTTTCACTATGCCAGAGGGTGCTATTAAGACCGGTTATTTCATTCAAGTTTACGGAAGCATTGAGCCAAACGTGGCACAAATGAACCCCGGTATGTTCTTGAACTTTTCACACGTAGCATTTATCGGATATGGGGCGGAAATTATGAGAAGCAATATTGACCCTAAAACTATAGGTTTCGGCGGCGCTATGCCTGTCGGTTGTTCCCCCGTTCCTGTTGGTATGTCAAGTCAACCGGCTGCGGCGTCTGCACCTGTCACACCCGCCGCGCCACCCGTTACGGCAGCACCTGCGCCATACAATGCAATATTAACTCCTAAACAAATGACCGATAAGGCAAACGGTTTAACCTACGAAGCTTATAAACAAGCGGGTTGGACTGATGAGCAATTAATACAAAACGGGATGATGTTAGCATGATAGATGAACATTTTCTTATACAGGTTATATGCGTACTTCTATCTTTTATTATGGGTTATTTAGCTGGTAAAAATACTAAATACACCCTATGGATAAAAGAACTTATGGAAGATAAGCATAAAATAAAGTTAGACAAAGTTGATTAATCACACTGCCCCCGTTCTGGGGGCTAAAGGGTAAATTATGCTATTAAAAGAACGGGTAACATTAACACGTACAGAAAATGAGATGTTAGCAAGAAGATTAATGAAACTAGAAAATAAAGTTAATGAAATACAAAGAACTATTATCCCTAACGAAATAGAATATAAATATGAAAAAGCAATAAACGCTTTAAAAGGTATTTATGATCATTGTCATCGTCAGAATTTAGCGCATCATTTTGACCCAATAAATATACCTAAAATAAAAAGGTTAGACGCTATTAAGGACTTCGTTATAGAAGTGCTAAAAGAACTTGGAGAACCATTGGAATGCTAATCCCTCCCCCACCCCCAACGCTTGACGATTATAGGGCCGGTACGTCATTAGTCGCCGGACTCGGTGTGACGACTATAGTACCTGATATTGACTTCGAGACTTACAGCCCTGCGGGTTTCGTATGGAATGAGAAAGAACAGAAGTTTAAAAAGCCAATAGGTGCGACAAAAAAAGGTATATTCGCCGTCGGTGCGGCCAAGTATTCGGAACATCCCGACGCTGAGGTGATTTGTTTAGCTTATGATTTAAAGAACGGAGAAGGTCGTAAGTTGTGGGTTCCCGGCGATGAAAACCCTAGCGATTTATTTAGGCACTTAGTAATGGGTGGAGTCATTGAAGCTTGGAACGTAGCGTTTGAATATTGGATATGGACAAATGTATGCATACCTAAATACGGCTTTCCTAAAATACACCCGGTTCAATTACGATGCGCAGCGGCGAAAGCCCGTGCCCACGCTCTCCCCGGTTCCTTAGCGCCTTGCGGTACGGTTGTAGGAATTAAGAACCAAAAGGACAAAGACGGTACACGCTTGATCAATAAGTTCTCTATTCCTCGGAACCCTACTAAGCACAATGCTAGTTTACGCACCTTACCCAGTGACGACCCCGAGGACGCTAAGAATTTCTATAATTATTGCCTTAGAGATATTCAGGCCGAAGCCGAGTTGTCTTCACTCATTCCCGACTTGTCCCCCGAGGAGCTACACTTCTGGCAATGTGACCTTGAAATCAATATACGCGGCGTACAGGTTGATGTAGACCTTATCGAAAAATGTAAATTGATATTAGAGCAGGCTTACCATAAGTACGACTTAGAGTTATTCCGTATCACTGATAGAACCGTCGGCGCGGCTAGTGAATTACCCGCACTTAAAGCATGGCTTGATCATAGGGGTTACCCTATGCCGTCGCTCACCGCGGAGACATTAAGTATTGCTTTAAAGCTTCCATTGCTTCCACCTGATGTACGTAGGGCTTTAGAGCTTAGGGAAATGTTAGGGTCTGCGTCAGTTAAAAAACCTTATTCTATGTCAAACCAAGTGACCCGCGACGGCCGTTTGCATGACCTCTTTATGTATCATGCCGCACGGACTGGCCGAGCGTCAGGCAACGGGCCGCAACCTCAAAACCTGCCGAATAGTGGGCCTATGGTAGCTAAGTGCCAAACTTGTTCTAAGCATTCAAATAAAGATACTCACGTATGCCCTTGGTGTGATTGTAAACTATTTGATTTAGGTAAGGTTGTTGAATGGAACCCCGGCGCGGTTTCTGATGCTATCGAAATATTATCTATAGGTAGTCTACCCCTGACGGAATATTATTTCGGTGATGCGGTGGAAATCATAAGTGCATGTTTACGGGGGATGTTTATAGCTGCCCCGGGTAAAGATTTAATATGCTCGGACTATAGCGCCATTGAAGCCGTAGTACTTGCGGCCTTAGCTAAGGAACAATGGCGACTCGATGTATTTAACACGCATGGCAAAATTTATGAAATGTCGGCCGCTAAAATTAACGGCATGGATTTTGAAGAATTTGAACTATACAAAAGTACTTCGGGTTCACATCATCCCGCTCGTAAGTTTGGTAAGGTTGCCGAGCTGGCTAGTGGTTACCAAGGGGCCAAAGGTGCTTGGAAAGCTTTTGGTGCTGATGAATATTTTCCCTCAGATGACGATATGCAAAAAGCTATCGACGCATGGCGTGCAGCTTCTCCTAACATTGTAAGATTCTGGTACGGCGTTCAAGATGCGGCGCTTGATGCGGTAAGAGACGAAGGAGTCGAATATTCCTATAACGGCATAACCTACGTGTGTAAACGTAAGGTACTTTACTGCCGCTTATTGTCTGGTCGATTAATCACATATCACAAGCCGGTTATCTCCCCGGGTAAATGGGGACAAGATGCACTTAGTTTCGAAGGGTGGAATACTAACCCTAAGTATGGCGCTATGGGTTGGGTTCGCATGGACACCTACGGCGGTAAGCTAACCGAGAATATCGTACAGGCAACAGCGCGGGATTTATTAGCACATGCCATTGTGAATTTAGAGGCCGCGGGCTATCCCGTAGTTCTACACGTTCATGATGAAATCATCGTCGAGGTTCCCGAGGGTGTAGGTTCGGTGGCCGAAGTTGAAACCATTATGAGTAAAATGCCCCATTGGGCGAAAGGGTGGCCGGTTAAGGCTAAGGGTGGATGGAGAGCAAAGAGATATAACAAATGATAGTACAGGTCGAATGGAACAGAGTTATTTTAAAATCAGAAACACACGCGGAAAGATGCCAATTATCTTTTGTTTCAGAGGCAAGGATAGTAAATAAAGCTATTGAATTTCATTGGGAAGATATGGAAGCCGTAATGATTATACAAAACCCAGAGGAAAATAAGGAAATAGTTAAATGAAATACATAGTGTTCTTTTTAGGTCTTATATTCTTTGGTGTTTTCCTAGTATCAGCGCCTTTGCTTATAACAGCTTATTGCGGTATGGGGTATGCCATTTTTTACTTAATATTATTTTTACCCATTGGATTATTTACCGGAGCATTTATTGCGGATGAAATTCAAATAAATAGTTGACATTCTATAGAAACCTCCCTATAGTTGTTATTGACCATACGGTCATTAACTCAAAGGGATATAGACATGGATAGGTTTATTGAGGCGTTATTAATAGTGGGACTAGTTTTCGTATCGGCTTATTCACAAATGATTAGTCAAGACGCGATTAAAACAATGGCTGACCAAAATAAAAAAATTGAAATGATGTTTGTTAAGAGTTAATAAAATGACAGAAGAAACGATGTGCTGCCCCAAGTGTAACGGCTCGGGGCAAGTCAAGAAAACTAGGTTTAGATCAAAGACCGTAAGATCGGAAGACCCTAGTAAAAAATGGTGTTACAAATGCCAACAGTTTAAAGTATTAGCTGAGTTTTACGTTAAAACTAATTATTGCAAATCATGCCATTGCCTAAAAAGTAAACTTATACCTAAGAAATTTAGGATCACATGTATCGTGTGCTTCGCTAAGTTTGCTACTAGGTCTCGGAACAATGTTTTTTGTAGTGGTAATTGTGTTGCTCAACGTAGAAAGTCTACGCGGCAGCTTAGAGAACAAGAGTTATTACCCAGCTATTTAACGGAGGATTTTAAAGGATGAAAGTTTTTATAGTGATAAAATCGTCATTAGATGAAGACCCCGAGATAATGGGGGTTTATCTTAGAATGTCTAAGGCTGAACAGCACGTTAAAAACTTGGGATGCGAATATTACATTGAAGAATATAAGGTAACCGTATGATACATTCACACCAATTATCAGAAGAAACTAAGAAATTCGCCAGCATGTTACAGGACGCCGGCGACAAAGCCAGAAGTGAGCTTGAAGAAGATTTAAAAAAAGTAAGTGACGGCATATACGATAGGATGATTGAACACTTGCATCAATGGTTTTCCTATAATCTTGAAGAAAGCTATAGGCAGCATATCGCCCATGAAGTCCGGTATATCCTTAGAGAGCTATTAAACGGTAATCTTGAGTACATTAAGAATATTAATTTACTTAGTCACTATACGTTTGATAATTTACATGAAATCAGGTTAGCTATATGGCGAGCGGCGGGTCAAGACATAGAGCATTCAATTATCCATGAGCAAGAAAAACAGATTAAGGAACTCGAAAGAGACCTAGAACATCAAAAGAGGTGGAACCGATGCAGCTAGAAGACCAATTAATAAGTTTAAAACTTTCAAAACGACTAAAAGAATTAGGAGTTAAACAACAAAGCCTATTTTATTGGGAATGGGCTAGCGATGAATGCTACGGATTGGCTTATTTCCCATATTGTGTATATCCATTGAATGGAAGTGAGTTTACTCATTTTTCGGCTTTTACATCCTCGGAACTTTTAGAAATGCTCAATTGGAATGTCCATTTTGAGGGTACGTGGTACATCCTTAATAGCTATAAAAGGGTATTAGAAAATTATGTAAGATATTCAAATGGTGTTGGTGGCGATCTTACGGTGCTATACGATACGTGTGATACGAACGAAGCCAATGCACGAGCGAAAATGCTCATTTATTTATTGGAGAATAATTTTATATGAACCACTGGATATATGAAGTAACGGCAGGCGCAATATTCTCTACTTGTATGATAGTTAATATATACCTCATGTGTCATTGGTAAAGGAGTAAAGATAATGAAGGAAATATTTGATATCACAATAGGGGCTTTCATAGCGGGTATGCTTACCTTTACGATATTAGAATTGAGAGACCATGAGAAACGTATCACACATTTGGAATCTGTGACTTTTGAATCGTCACGCTGCCCAGAGCCTAATAAGTCATTTTCATTAGTTAACTTGGGGAGGTAGCTTATGGATAAATGCCAAAAATGCTATAAAGAAACCTGTGGTTTTACTTCCACACAAATTGATGGCATATGGGCGGATGTATGTAACGCATGTTTTGCTGAAATACGGGATAAAAGAGAGCTAAATAAAGATATGGTTAACCATCCCCCGCACTATACGTCGTCTAAAGCCCACTGTGGCAATTGTAAAGAAAGTATCGAATGCATAGAGATAGCTCGCCATATGTCATTTAATATCGGAAACGCCGTTAAGTACCTATGGAGACATGAGCTAAAGGGTGGGATTGAGGATTTAAAAAAGGCTAAATGGTATATCAATGACGCTATTAAACAATTGGAGGGTAAGGAATGCGAAAAATAGTTGACTATAGTTATGTGAGAGTTACTACCGAAATGGCACACTTAGTACCTTTAGTACGTGATTGCCTTAAAGAAGGTTGGGAACCGCTCGGCTCTCCCACCTTAAGCAGTCCGTATAAATATCAATTTATGGTTAAATATGAGGACGTAAAGTAATGTTTTTTAGACTTGGCGAATTACTGTTAAATATGAACAATGTGGATTTCATAGAGCGTGACTATATAGACGCGGAAAGTCTCTATAGAATAAATATTAGTTTCTCTAGCGGGGCTTGCTGTAACAATGGGTTTCCTACTAAAGAAGAAGCCGAAAAGTTATTTCAAGATCTTTTAGTTGAATTAGACGTTAGGGATATACGAGAAGATTAAAAAATACGCGGGATGGATAAGCCCGCGTTAATTTGTAATTGGCTGCTCTTTATCGTAACTGTGCACTCGTATAACTTTCAAGCCTTTTTTAATTCTTCGTTGTTCTTTGTCGTTAGCAATTAGCCGGGCTATTTCAGCATAAGCCCCATTACTATAACCAGACGTGGACGGCAGTAGCTTCCACCAAAACAACCAGCGTCTTTTTTGTACGCCATATTCACCGTTGGCGAGGTGTACTACTCTGTACTTCTTCATTTTTAAGATACTCTACTACATATTGAAAGATGCAATCTAATAGTACATTGGTCATATTTGTACCATTCTTAGCACACGCAGCTTTGAAGTCTTGGCGTGTAGCTTCGTCAATTAAAAGATTTAGGTTTACTTTTGACATAATACGAAACGGACTCCCTAATTTCTTAATGTTCTGTAGTAAAGCCCGTTTCCCTCCGAACTCGACTATCATCATTATATAACGATATAATGATCTTGTCTAGCTGGCTTCTGGGAATTGGGAGAGTTCAACGATGCGCGGCTGACTAAATCGTATATCGAAATCCGCCGCGCTGCGTATTCACTCTGTTTCTTCGTTAGCTACCATTTTTGATGTGTTCATAGTATTAACCGTTTGTGTCAATTGGTTCATACTTTTTTGCACATCGTTAAGAGAGTTAGAGGTTTGATATGCATTTCCCCCTAATACTGCAATGATTACGCTAAGAATGCCTATCACTAACTTTTTGATATCAAAGTTCATTTTGTATCTTCCTTTTTCGTGAGGTGCAAGTTAATACCAAAGCCTACCGCCATAGCTGTAGCCCCGCTCGCAAACTCCATAGCCGACCACCCGTGACCTAAGTATGTATTATAAAAGGCCAACAAATAGTAAATGTTGAAACTCAAGGCGCAAATAATCCGGCCGTTATCGTAGGTCTCACCGTCATGTTCTGTGATACTGTCTTTAACAATCTTTAGTAAACCCATCATAGTAAGGCTCTCCGAATCCATCCGGCAAAATTGACTAATTGCGTCTTATTTAGCATAACACGGCCTAGGTAAAATTTCACCAATTCGAGGCGTAGATTATCGGCTATACGCCTAGGTGATAGTTTATTGAGCAATTTTATGGTCTCCGACCCTACAATACCGTCCTGTTGCACACCGCCGCCTAGCTTATTGATTGCTTTCTGGACACATAGCCCTATAGATTCCGGGTTTAGGTTCACAAATGCGAGCAGTAGTATACGTGCTACTTCGGGGTCATTGACTTCATTTATTCGATATCTGCGCCAATAATCATTATAGTAAATGTCAGCGGCTTTTAATGTGGTAAGTTCAGGGATGTTTAAATGTGGATATTGACGTTTGCTAATACCATAGTTAGTCTCGCCCCCGAGGTCGTCAGGTCGATTAGAATAGCCGCCCTCGATGTCTAAGAGGACGGAAATAGCTTGTACAAAATTTAAGTCTTGATTAGCCAATAGCCCACCGCTGATTGCTGTATATTGGGATGTGCCCCACCGCTTCCGGCTGACCCTGTTTGTCTATTGTCTCCACCGAAATTTAAATCTCTTTCACCGGCTGAAGCATGAGAAGTAATCTTTCTAGCTGGAAATAATATAAACTGAGTTACAAAACCGTGAGTATGAGACGGTAATTGATTAACGGTTACCGTAACGGAATCAGCGCCACCATAAGACCCCAATGTTGTAGGCAGTAAACTATAAGGGTTAGTACCACCCGCGCCCACGGGTACGCGGCGTCGCATATCAGGAAGATTGAAGGTTGTAGAACCGTCGCCCGGCCCCCATACGGTATCTATAGCCGCAAATAAAAATGCGTAAGTTACTCGGCTTACCGCTGACCCATCGCATACTAAATAACCCGTTGGGGGTGTTGCGCCACCATATCCCACAATAGAACCCGGCGGTATGGGGTCACCGCTATTGACTTGCCACGTAGGGCTAGTGGGGTCATTAGGGTTTACGTTGACTTGGTTTTCATAGACCTTAAAGCCGCTGCCGTCATCATATCGCACCTGAGCATATAGCTCGTAGGGGAATGGTACACCACCATTATCGGCAGGCGTGATAAAATCCGGCCGCGCTAAAGTCTGGTATTGCCGTATAGCGTTTGTGATATCGTAAAATACTTGATTCGATTGCTTTCTGTCCAATGGAAGCGCGGGAGGGCCGAGAGCATAATTAAGTGAATAATATGGCCCTAACCCCTGTGTATAACTTACGCTACCATCATCTTGCGGTAGTTCAGGAACCGCCGCGCGATTAGCGGCATTAGTCGCAAAAGCGTAAACGAAGAATTTAGCCATGCGCTACACCTTTATCATGAAGTTACAAACGGCCGATTGTTGTATATTCGGGTGCGCCTCATTTCCACCTCTAGGCCCTGTCTGCTGGCCTCCGGCTGGCGCTCTAAAACCAATAAAAGAATTACCTTGACCAACAGTGACAAGACTATACCCGGGTGTTTGTTCATGTGTATGCGCTGGCATTTGTCCCACGGTTAATGCTACCGCGTCGAAACCTCCGACGCTACCCAATGTATTACCCAATACGCCGGGATATGCAACACCCCCAACACCTACCAGAGTACGGCGGGTCATATTAGGTAATACGAAATTCGTTGAGCCGTCATTCAGCCCCCATACGTCGCCAATAGCGGCATAAAGTGCGGCATAGCTAACCCGACTTACTAAAGCACCATTGCACAATAAATACCCGGCAGGAACCACCCCACCCCCGTACGGCAGCATAATACCGGAGGGTACAGGGTTCCCACTAATGACGACCCACGAAGGGTCGGGGGGCGTCGTAACGTTTCCGGGTACTCGGTTCTCATATATTTTCACACCGCCGCCGTCATCAAAACGAACTTGGGCGTATATATCATAGGCGAAGGGCGAGCCTAAGTTATCGGTTGATGTGATAAAGTCCGGCACGCCGTGAGTCTGATATTGCTTTATTGCGTCTGTAATATCAAAGTACAATTGATTCGTTTGATCGCGAGGAATCGGAAGCGCCGACGGGTCGGTCAATAAATCGAGTTCATAGTCTGGCCCCCAGCCATCTTGATAGCTGACTGGATTACCGACGGACGCGTCAGGTATTGCTAGCTTATCCCCAGCGGTCGCAAACGGAAATATGAAATACTTAGCCATGTAAATTCCTTTTTTCTATGGTGGAACAATATAATTTACCGCAACCCCTGCCGGTCTAGGCAATAGGCTATATGCGTCAATAACAGAAAGTAATACGCCGCTTATCGGAAATCCGAATTGATAGGTTATCGTCATGTCGAAATTATCTATCATCCATGCGCCGCCTTGACTGCCGAATAGATAATTTAAAAATACGTTAACTTCTGTCACTGCGCCCCGAGATACTAATTGATAGTATCGCAATCTTAAGGCTGTGCGCTGTTCTTCTTGAGTTAGCACGGGTACTACAAGAGCGCCGGCTAAGTTACTCCAATTGTAATTGAGATAACTATTTTCTAAATCTGGGGGTGGCGGGGGCGTAATAATCTTATTGTATCCCCACACTGGAACGCCTACCGGTGGTTCGCTGGTAACTGGAACAAATAAAGGCAAGTCAAGTATAATTGACCAAATAGTAAGCCCAAATAGGTCGGCTGTGCGCAAATCAAATACAATAAAAAACCAGTCATCCCAAAACAGCGTACCAAATAAAGCTGTCCATATATTTTTATTAATAACGAGTTTTTCTAAGTTAGCCGCATGGTTGTATTGCCATAGTAGAACTTTGGTTATGTCAATATCATAATCAAATTCTTCTATGTTCATACTATGATCACCGTGATATTGCTAGCACTGATAGTCGCAATTTCGAATATCGCTATAGGTAACGTTGTAGTAACGTAACTTAATGGGTCGGGCGGCCCATATGAAATCTCTACCAATGTAACAAATATTGCTCGGTTGTAATAGTTAATAGCGCCTGAAAGTTCATAAGGTGAAACCGAAGTACCTACCGTGAAACCCGGCTCGCCGGGTATCAGCCCATTTGCGTAATCAACGATTGCGTTTTTTACGGAGGTTTGAGGGTCTGACAAAGACGTATTAGCCTTGATCGTCACCCTAACCAAGATAGGAACGGGGGTGGGCCTATCGAATTTAATGCTCATTACCTGACCGCTAAACGGCTCGGTGAATGGAACAGTAACCGGTATGCCCGCGCCGTTTGTATAAGCTGCCCCCGCATTCTTTCGAGCGACTAAAGTAGTCGCTATGTCTAAATCCGTACCACCATCTACGCATAGGTAGATAGAGTGCGGCTGCATTGTCACGCCGTCTATAACCGTGACTATATTAGCTATGTTCTCTCGGAATGTAGCGCTTTTAACATTGGGTACGGCATAAATCCCCGAGAGGATAGAGACCGCTAAACCCATGCCTTGCACGCCTAATGTTGCTTTACGAAACCCTCGTGCTGCGTCGTCGCTTTGTGTATTAGTTCCAAGGACGGCGGCGTTTGCATTAGTGACGGTTTCCCATCCGATAACTAAACTTACAATCTGTGTAAGAGTTCCGGGGGTGACACCAACGGGGCCGGGGTCAAGCGCTTGAAAAGTCACATCAATACTGCCACCTACGGGGATTGTGACCATTGTGGTAGTTTGGAATATCTTTTGACCTACGGTTTCTTGAGCTTGGGAGCCGGCAGGTATGATTGTACCCACTACGCCGGTAACTGTTCCAACTACGGTACTAAAAGTTGCCGCGGTACGCTGTGAGCCTGTCAAAGCTAAAATTGCATCAAGGAATATGCCGCCGGCAAGATTGGGGTTTATTTGATTAGCAAGGAGAGAGTTATTAATCGCTATGCCGTCTCGGGCTTGAATTTCTGCCGCAATTAATGTACCTTGCGGGGTATTAGGCGTAGTGATTAAATCTTGTCCAAATACGTCCTTATATTCCTCAATGACCATATCGGATATGACGCTAGTGTCAGGCACTATGACGCCTTGCGGTTCAATGTATTTATATACGTCAGCCATTTACAACCCCTGTACCATAAATTGTTAAAATCGTTGCAGTATAAGTTAAATTATTATCCGCTAACCTGTACGTAAAAGATACTATTTCTTTAACCCCCGCGACGGCTAAAAGCGTCGCACGGACGGCTGATTCGTATTGTTGTAGGTTTGGAACGCCTACCCATATTAGTTCAAAATCCGGTAAACCTTGGTTTGCCTGAAAAATCATTTCGCCTAGTCTAGTTTTAGCCGCATGTGCGCAAGCTTGCAATGTGCCAGCTAAATTAAATATAAGGGCGATATTTCCATCTTCGCCCCTAAAGATATCATTATTTTCGTTTACCGCTAAAGTCTGCGCAGTCATATTTTAAGTCCTTATGGCGGGGGTGGCGGAGGTATTGGAGCACCCGGAACGCCCGGCGTAAATGCAACACTTGAATCACCATTACCCAATACGTAAATAGGCCCGCCAAAGTAAGAGGCGTATATAGTCGTGGCGATACCCGTAGACGCGAAACCACCCGTAGACCGTAATAAACCCTGAACCACTAACTCGCCGGTAACGGTAGTTAATGGCGTGTCTATGGTTACGCCGACCGTCGAGGATATATTCACGCTGTCCGGCCCTAACGATATCTTAACGGTTCCATCCAGATTCTGAATGACCATGTTGTCAGCGTCGGCCCCATCAATTGTATAATCTGTTAATACGCTGGGGATAAATATAGAATCTGAGAAACTTTTAACTCTATTTGTATTTGGTGGCGCTTCTGAAAACGATTGTAAAAATAGGCTTATGTCTCGGTCATTCGCCATAATGAAACCAAGGTCGCCGACTTTAAGAGGAAAGTTTATAAGAAACCCACCACCCCCTAAGTTAATAACGGGTATGTTCGCAATCTGCGCTCGGCTGACTTGTTGGCCTGATGTGGTAATCATCGCGATAAGTACTTCGACTTGTACCCTATTGGTGTCTCGGTCATACCTAAGAACTCGGGCCGGTAGCGTACCGTCTACATTGCGCATAAGTTGAGCAAAAACAGAACGTAAAGTACCCGCCAGCGTGTCATTGTTCGCCGGGTCAATATTCGGGTTATTTCCTCTACTATCAGCCATTGCTACGCCTCGCCGCTTCCGCTATGAAATAAAACGGGGTATCTCTATTGGCTATCTCAAATCCAAGTTTATAAATAATGTACAATCCATTAGCCGCGGGGTACATATCACTACGAATCTGTAAACCACCCCCAAGACGCGAAACATTGTCAAGTAAATATTTAACCTTAATGCCTTGCTCGGTAATCTCGGGGATGCCAATCATTCCAGAAGCCGCGCTTAGTTCACGTATTGCGCCGGTGATTGGAACCGCCCCATCTTTGACGACCAGTATATCATTATCAATGAATACATTCACATTGCCCGCGGTTCCTAATAACCCAACTTGGTCTAGGGCTGACCCTGAAAATGTGTAATTTGTGATATTCTTATTTGTCGCTTGGAAGTTCAAAATAGTATTAGTATCTTGTGCGACCCCTTTTGCGATATCGGCTAGAGACGCAACGCCGGGGTGATTCCTAGCGAGTACTGTACCTTTTGTATAATTACCCGTTAAACACTTAAGGGTTACGGTAACGTCGGGCGGTTGCGAGACAACAGCACTAGTAATGTTGCCACTGTAAATAAGAGTAGTCCCATACGATTGTCTCCCGGCAAATAATCTAACAATTTTAGGGGTGCGATTAGGGTTAAACGGTGACGTTTCGGTAAGTATGAAATCTTGGGTTATTTTGTCCAAGTTTGTAATAGTGATTGTCATTTCGTTCTGTAAGGCATTCGCGTATTTCGTACCCGTGGCCTTAATATAAATTTCGTCATAGGTAGCAATTCGACCGTTAACCTCGATAGAGACTTGTACTATGCGGGGGTCAAGTTCGTTAGCCATTATGCCGAAGCCCTTATTTCATCAAGTTCAACTTGTGAAAAATAATATAAGGTTTGCGTAACGCCAAACTCCGTATAGAAAGGGTACGCGCCGTCTTCGGTAGCGAATACAAAATTACCGCTTTCTAAATAGCGATAAGGAATAATAGGGCTATTAGGGACGATACGACTACCTAACAATATAGGTACGTTGTTACGTATGATATCAATAGCCGATACGTTATTAGTAACATATATCGACATGTCATATTGATTGCCATCAAGGACAATAGAAAATGACTGATTGGGGACGGCTGATACCGGTATAGATAACATCTTAAAACCTCCCTACCCGGTTGCTAATATCTGATCTTAAAGGTTCTTGGGTAACTGGTTTCGACTGTTGAGTCCCTCGATTTACGGTACTTGACTGCTTAGGGTTTGAGGGTACATAGTCAAAACGTGTTGTAGCAAATTGTGCCTCTTTTAACCCAAGTTCTAAGGTTAATGCGTCGTATTGTTCTGGATTTTCTTCATGCGGCATAGACGCGATAAGTTGATTATAATATACACTGGATTTAGTTTGTACTATTAATAATTCAGCGTTTAAATAAAGCTGCTTTATCTGACGGTAAGTATCTTGATAGTCGGCCGCCTGCAACATCATGGTAATTTCACATTCAACCGGCAGTATGATTCTATGGTCAACTATGGTTGCACCCGTTTCGAGCGGGTGCTCCATGACCTTAGCTTCCTCTTTGATAATAGCTTTTATAGCGCGAGCGCGTGGAAATACTTGTTCAAAGTTTTGATTATATATCGCCACTTGGTCATAGGCGTGAGTCGGTAATAATGTTTCGAAGATATTAGGCATTAAATCATCACCCCGCCGCTAAATTCGTTTTGAGCTTGACGGAATTGGTTTTGCAAGGCGTTACCTAATCCGTAGGCTATTTCGGTCGCGTCAGTCGCTTGCGTATTAACTTCTATCTTTTCTATGGCTATGGTCGTACTTTTATTTGATAAAGAGTTATTTATAGCACTTTTCATACCGGCTGAACCAAGAGGGTTTGTATTAGCTAGCGCTATGGTTCTTTTAGCGCTATTTAAATCAAAGTCCCCTTCTAATTTCATCCCTTTAAATGCTCCACTAATATAAGGCGCTACCCAGCTACCTACCATTTTAAGAGCGCTTAAAACCGTTTCGATATCATTAGCTAAAACGTCGAATATCCACAATATCCCTTTAAAGAATAGCTTGACTCCTTGGAGTGCATCTTTGATAACCGCGGTCATCAATGGGAACCGGTTGATAAAATCCCCCGTAACCGAAATGCCGCCACGTTGGAAAACTTGGATATCGTCATACACTAAAGCAAAAGCGGCAGCTAATAAACCCAATGCCGTAATAGCCCCATAAAATATAGGGTTAGCTAAAATAAAGCTGGCCGCAAAAGCCGTGACTGCGGCCGTAATAGGTATAAGTGCGCCTTTGATTAACCCGGAGTGCTTTTGTAGATGAATCGTGAAATCTTGAATAGCATGTAAAATATTGTTAATAACCGGCAGCACTTTAAGCGCCATTTGTAAAAATATATATTGTATGCCGTGGCCGGTATCTTGAAGCTCACTTCTAAAGCGCCTAAAAGTTCCAGCGTCTTTTTCTGTGATAGTCCCTAATTCTTGTTGGCGTTTTACAAGGGCGTCAACTTCGGCACGCCCTTTTTGCAATAATAGGATAGTGGGTAAATCTAACCCGAGTACTTTGCCATATTTCACAGCTTGGGCGCGGTTCAGTCTTTCGAACTGAGCGGCCAACACTGGCAAAGATTGTAAAGCGATTTTAGGTGTAGTGCCTAACTTCTCGGCCAAAGTCTCAAGGGTTTTCGTAAAACTAGAAAGTGTCCCCCCGGTCTTTTGTACTACGCCGCCCCATGTTTCTAAGGCGCTAGTATTAACCCCTAATTGCTGGGAGGCTTCCGTTAAATCGAAAGCATATTTTAAGGCATGGGTAGCTTGATTAATAATGGCGTAAAGAGACAACCAGCGCCGAGCAACGCGATTAAGTGAAGAATCAAGGCGGTTAGCCGAGCGGTCAACGCGCTCTAGGGCACGTTCTGCGCTGGACGAATCGCCCTTAAACATAATGTAGAATGTATCTAAAATAGCCATTATTAACGCCTCTGTTGCTGTCGGCTACGCTTCTCGGCTTCTTTTGCCGCGAGGTACTCATTCATCCTAGGGACTACTATTGTTTCATACAGCATAAAGGCGTCTTCAAGCGTGTATATAGTTCTTAGCTCTTGAAGACTTGCTTTATTTTCGGCAATAATGGTTCCAATGAAGTTATCAATGTTTTTGAAATCCACCCCGGTAACTTCTGGGCTAAATCTTTCCAGATAGTCGAGACTAGCCCATCGCGAAAAAAAGAGCAATTGTACTCTATCATCGCAAGCTCAAGTTTTACTAATGTCTCCCAGTCGCCGGTTTGAGAATTCACAATATCAGGCGAAGCAAGCCGCGTGACATTACCGCCGATATCAACCGCTACAAAACCCATGAGTTCAAGCATAATTTGCTCGTTCTGCTTGTAATCTCCGACTTTAGGTAACGAAGTCAAAGGATAGCTGCTTATGATCTTTCTACCCTGAATAGCTGGGAACTTAGACAAAATAAAGTTCTTGTTATTAATGGTTACCGGTTTTGCATCAATTAAATCCATTAGCCTATGCCTACCTTGTTTTCGAATGAGAAGTTGTAAACCTTCGATTTCAAACGGCCAGCGCTAGAAACTGCATTGCCCGGCATACCGTCCGTGATGATACCGTTAGTTAGTGTAATAAATCCGCCGCTAGGATAAAGACCGTTAACCGTGATTACGTCTTTAGCGCCTTGTTTACCCTTACCGACTCTATTAGCTTCCATTAAAATACCTAAGTTAATATCATCGAAAGTCCCCGGCACTACGGCCAAGGAAATTTTAATAGGGTTAGCTTTCGCCCATACGATCAAGTCACCATTCAACCCCATTGCGCTATCTGCAATCTGTTGACTTGGAAAATCGAAAGGGTCGGCGTCGTCGGCGAACTCCGTGACTTTGAAACCGAAAGGAAACGTATTTGACGCCCTAACGGTCACTACTAGTCCAAAACCTGTAATTATAGCCATTTTCTAAACTCCTTTTAGATTAGCACGTGCTCGCCAGTAATCAGGTTAATTACATCATCCTTAGAGTAAATTAACGTATAGACGGCTTTGTAAAATGTATCTGGCCCAACCGTGTAGGGAACAATTTCACAGTTAACCCAGTACCCAATTGTTTGCACTTGATACCATGCGGTATCGTCGCCAGTCGTTGAAGTAATAAAAGCTATTTGTGAGGGTGTTAATGTTTTGTTCGCGCTGATCGTGCCGTTGTTGGTAGCTTCTTCGATAACGGACTGAATGACCGCAAGAATTAGTGATCTACCTTGAGCGTTAGCCGGTACGCGAGCTTGCGACAATAACAGGGTCATTAATGCCGATTGTGCCGCATCTTTTAACCAGATTTCATTAGCATATACGTTCATTGTGGTAGGCGTATTAGGTAAGCCCATCATTGAACCGCGTTGATAGAATGCTAACAATGTGCCCGCTGTTTGAGTCACGCCGTAGTAGTTGACTTTGAGGTCATCGTAAATATTGGCTTCTGCGTCTGTGGTCACACTTGGCGTTAAGTTAGATACTTGAAACATGTAGTTTTGTACGGAATTGGTCACCGTGTAATCAGTAGCCGCCAATATCATCATGGGGAACTGTTCGGGATATTCTGCAATTAAAGGCGCTAAGGTAATACCTGTACCTGAAATCGCACCAATATTTGTTACGGCAGTGTTTGCGGCCGTTTGATCGAGTACCGCTAACAAAAACATAAACATAACATTATATGTTTGGTTCTGTGTAGCAATGTCGATAACGTCACTATCTGCCAGGGTGTCCATGTACAAAAATGACCCAAAGTCATTATTTGCACTAGCCGAAGCGATAAACGCTTCTACTGCGGTTTGAGCCGCTGCGCCGTCTGAGTAGATCAAAAATGCGCCTTGTACCCATCCGATAAGTTTACCGATTGGTGTACCGCCTGTTCCGTCTGTTGCGCTAATGTCTGCTACACCTACCGCGCCGCCGACGAGTTGGAAACTTCCGCGTACTGAATCGTAAGCTACTGTTGCAAGTCCCCATTGTGCATTGTTAAAAGTAATTGTTTCGCCAACGTTTGAACCTGTAGCCGCTTGGGATAAGGTTATAGAAACGTTAGGTACAATACTTACAATGCTTGTGCCTTGCAGAATATCCGCCGCAAGAACTGACATACCTACCGCTAAACCAGCAGTGCTAGCCATCGTGACAAGAGTAGTTGTATTAGTAGTACCTGTAAGGGTAAAACTTCCTTCGGCATTTATAGCCGCTGCAACAACTGCCGCTACATCGGCGAGAGTAGTAATCGCGGTGAAATCCATACCGCTAAGGTTAGCCGTAATCCCACCCATTGTTAAACCGAGGGAACCCGCGCTAATACCGGTATAGAGGGCGGTATTTTGTGGCACATATGCGCCATCTGAAAAAGCTTTAGTATTACCGAAGATTTCGGGGGCTGTAGCTACATCGTTCCATCGTGCGAAATCGACTTGTTTAGGCATATTGCCATTTTTGCTAACCCATCCGAAGTAGTACAGTGCTCGTGCATATTCATCGGAGGAGATACCAAACCATGCGCCAACATCTGCCGCACTTGTGAATGTGATGAAAGAGCCGGTAGGCACTAACTCATTTTGTGTAAAAATTCGTCCCTTTAAATTCCTGCGGGGTACGGTTGTACCTGCTCCCACGCTTGATACGATATTCACGTATCGCGTAATAGATATAGTCATTTCTTGTCGCTCCTTCCTTGGATTAGACCCTATTAATATCAAGCTCCGCTTGACTCACAACCTTACCTGTAGAAACTTTAGACCGTACATAGCTCAAAGTAAAGTCAAAGCTTGGGTTAGCTTCAAAATTGTCCTTGTCGTCAACAAAGTACCCATTTGTAACATCTGTTACACGTAAAATTGATATTTGATTATTGTATAATATTTCTCTAGTCGAGTCACTCTGCATAATGAAACATACGTCATTTACTAAATCGGACGCCGTGTACTGATTAGGTGTTGAGGGGCTTTGTATAACTAGAGCATTAACTTGAAAAGTTGTTTCGTATTGTTGTTCTTCGGTATGAACCATAACCGAATTGAAAGTAATTGTTTCGCCAATGCTGGAACCTGTGGCGGCCGCTGACAAAGTTATCGAAACGTTAGGTACGATACTAACGATTGTTGTTCCTTGGCTTATATTCGCCGCGACTACTGACATCCCGGGCGATAATCCCGAAGTACTTGACATCGTTACGAGGGTAGTGCCGTTAGTTGTGCCTATTAATGTGAAGCCGCCCCATGTGTCAAAACGACGTAAAAACCCTAGTCTATGGTCATTCAGTTTATAAAAATAAACGGTTGGCCCCGTGGGTATACCTTGTTGTGTTGGTTGATTCGCGGCAATAACGGTAACGCCGCTATACCCATACGCGGTTAATTGTGCGTTTATCACGGGTAAGAAGACTTGAATTAATTGATTATCTAACATTGTCTAGCTCCCCGGCGTGATGTAGCAACACAAAACACCCTTCCAGCCATCTTGAGCGAACCAGTCGTTATTAGATTCGACTTGATACCTAAGTCCATTGTACACTAATTGATCGTTAGATACGTCCCGTACCACGTCTATCATGTCGTTTAGTGTGTAAAAAGTGTAATAACTCTTTTGTAAATCGAGGCCATATGCCATATAGAGTCTTCTAGGTACAGCTTGAAAGCTACCTCGCACAAGTAAACCCGAGGCGTAGGTAGTTACGTATTGACCTATAGTATTTACGGTTCGGCTAGCCGCTTTGTAATAAGTGATAAATTGTGGATTTATCACGGTTAGGGCTTGCTTGAGTAAGTTCGAGCCGGGCGTAGTCATTATTATGCGTCCTCGACCGAATGGGTAAGAGTACGTATCATACGCCTCGTATCAACTAAGGGTTTTTCTAAAAGACCGATAGTGGATTTATCACTATAGCGTGCTCGACGCCGTGCAATAGTCGCAGGCTTAAGCGGTGGGTATGTGATAGTTGCTATTTTTCGCCTAATGTCACCGGCGGCTTTAGCGCCTATTTTTTCCATAGCTGAATAACCGGTACGTTTACCCGCTACGACTTCTTGAGATACTCTATAAGCTATATTCTTCCAGCTTATTTGTTGTTCGGCGATAGTAGTACGCATAAACGAACGGGGCGGTATATTCTTAGGTGCATAACCAAATTCTTGTATAACGGCGACATGCGCCACTTGCATTCCAGTTTTAGGGTAAACATTGGGCTTAACCCATCCTACCTTACCAACTTTTCCATGTAGGGCTTTTTGCTTAAAAGCTACTTCTAGGTGTTTACGACCTTCGCCCTTTACCCGAGAGTATGTCAATGACAACACCCTCCATTTCCCCAAGGATAACCACCGTTAACGCCAAACCCACCCCCAACGGTACGAAACCCGGAGAGTTCAGGGCTACCGCCAACATAGAAACCACCGACGGAATTAATAGCTAGTAAAGCTAATAACTCCATGCCGTAAGGTGTGGTATTTAACCACCATCGCCATTGATTCGGCACGGCGGGCATTTGCAAAGTTACGGTTATCTTATCAATGGTTGAACTTTTGATAAGCTGAGGCGTGAGGCCGGTTGCAATTAATACACTTAATGCCGCGAGATGCGCCACCATCATATTAATTGCAAGCTGTCTGCATGAGTTCCGTAACCAACCACAATTTATATCACTTATGTAGCATATCGCCATATCCCAGTACATTTGCAATCGAGCCGTTGGAAATACCAAAACGTCGGCAAAAGCCGGAAATTGTTGACGAAACAATGTCACATCAAATATGAGAATAGGGTCGGTTACGGCCACGTTTTACGCTCTCCGTTTACCTTTCGTTTTAGCGTCCGGTTTAGCGACTGGAAGCCCGTTAATTTCATCCGGTAGATTCTTATAAAATTCGGGTGTGATAGGTGCGGACACGTCACGCGCTTTCATATTCACGACAACCTTATCAACGTCGGCAGCTTTCTTTTCAAAAGTGATATAGCCGTTTTTTCTATGTAAATTAAATAAACTATTCTTCTCTAGCATGGCAAAATCTTCGTCAGATATCTTTGTCATAACACCTCTTGGTGTCATAAAGTGTTTATCTGAAACATTCGCCCTACCATTTACAAAAACTGAGTGTTTAATATTTGCCACTGTCTCGCCCGAAATAGGCTCATGGTACTCTGTGTACTTCATGTCAGTAGCTAATGTTGAGTAGATATAATAAGTCATTCCCTTGTTACTCCATATACTAGCGCCGCAACACGCGGCGCTTTCAAACTGGCTACAACTAAATTCCAGAGTATCGGACTACAGCCCAAGGACGTTTACACATTACGCCAGCGGTAGCATTCGAGTAATCTTCTTCGTAACTCTTAGCTAATTGCTGTACACCTAAAACCATAAATTTAGCTGGAACAGGTTGTATAAATGTTCTTCCGTTGTCTGTTGAACGATCTTGAATGGAATCAGCGTATAAATAAAATACGTTAGCTCCACCGTTAGCGCCGTCCAATTCTGGGGCGGAAGCTACACGAACGCGTGGGTAAGATTCTTTCAACCATTGCATAACTGACATACCTAAGTCTGTCGTTTTGCCGAGTTGATCTACCGCTGCGGTCGCAACTGCTAGAGTTAGATTAACTTTTTGTGGGTTAATCACATCTTTAGATTGTGTACGTAACGCTGAGATAGCGGTTAAGATATCTTTTTGAATTTCTAAGAATGTCTTTCTAGCCCAATCTGGGAAACCACTAGCGCCGTTTGGTACGTTAACATACGCAGGTAAACCCGGGTCATTTAAGAAACCGTAGGTTAAGTTAGCGCCGTTATTGTAGCCAAAGAAGCCTACGCGGTTACGTTCGATTTCAAGACTTAAAGCACAAGATTCGCGTTTTTCATTCGAGGAACTCACACGCATTCTAGCTGCGCGAGCTTCTTCTAAACGATCAACTTGCATACCTTGCTCCCAACGAACTACTGTTCTGTAGTTGAAATTGGTGTTCCAGCTTGAAAGGGGAACGTTTGACACGTCGCCGTATGGTTGAGCGAGTGCAACTTGTTCTAAAATACCTTGAACAACTTGCTCGTCTTCCCATGCTCCGACAATATCTAAGCCCACTAATTCGTCAATATTGCGTGCTGCGGTTATTACGTATACAAATCCGCTTAACCATTCCTGTAGAAATTGAATGGGGGTGTTAATCGAAGCGGTAGTCACTGTGGGCTGTAAAGCGTCCATAGCAGACTTCAACATTTCGTTAACGTGTTTGCTGGGGAAGTTAATACCAACTTTTGCTAAACTTTGGTACTCCTCGGTTTTAAAACCTTGCATCGCCGCAAAGTTGCGAGCGGGTAGCGAGGTGTGGATACGTGTTTGTTCTTGGTTCATGTTTGCCGCTCCTTGGCTTAAACGTCAATTATTGCTGGGTCAACAGTGATTATTGCAAGCCCTGCCCCTGCTACAGTAGCAACACGAACTGTTGCGTTAGCATATGAAGAACCTACGGGAACCGCTGTTCCGGGGGTGATTGTGCTAATAGCACCTGTGGTGTTGTCATAAATTACCACGTCCCCAATAGCTGCCGCCGCTGGCAAAGTCACAAAGATTGTGCCCATGCTCAAAATGTCAGCTTGGCTATTATTTGGCAATGTTAAAGATGGATTTAATGGAATTCCACCCGCCCCATATAATGCATATTCTTTTGGGTCAACCAAGAATCCAGCAAATGCGCCTGTTCCGCCCGCTCTTGCAATACCTTGGGAAACTACTGTGAATACGGTAGCGCCAATAATATTAAGTGCTGAGGAAGCAGACTGTAGAATGTAAGATTGTGCGCGATGTGGATCATCTAAATAGATTTCACCGGGAACGCCTGCGCCTTGTAGAAACGCTACTGTTGATTGAAAAGCCATGTTAATTACCCTCCGTGGTTGGCTAGTTTTAAGTACTCATCAATTGAACTAGAACTAACCGGGGCGCTATCCATAGCTTTTTTAGCTGTTACGTCGGTAGTTTTAGCGGCTGCGAGATACCCTTCTAGGAAAGATATTTCATGACCTTTTTTACAATTTAACTTCAGTTTTTCCATACCATAGGTAGCGACTTCATCCAGTGTTTTATCTGAATGGTCAAATACGCCTATGTGTGGGGAAAGTTTTTTTGCTAGCCTGTCTCTTTCTGCTAGACGAATGGTAAATTCTTTTTCATCCATACCATGATAATCTTTAGCTTTTTTGTCTTCCATTTCCTTGTCACCCATTGACTTCTCCTTGTCATCCGCTGCAACGTCCATGTCTTCGTCTTCGTCTTCGTCCGTATCGTCGTTACTCTCATCTGTGATCATAACTTTTTTGGCGAAGTAATCTCGGGGTTCAACATCTGCGGCGTGGGCTGCTTCGGCTGGCGTTGTGAACGCACCGCCTTTGACTGCCATTAGAATTTCACTTAACAGCTTATGGATTTCTTGCATACCTTCATCCATAGCCTTTCCCTCTGGTTTTTTATCTTCCATCTTGACAAACTCCTTTTTATCTAAAGTGACCTTCCAATGGTCAAGGACGCTAACGTCTGGCCCCGCTCTACCCTCGTCCACGAGAGCTAAGTGATTGCCGCGAATACTACGTTGTATAGCGTCATATTGTTGACCATTATATACCCCTGCGGTTAAATCGTACAAGCACCGATAGCCGATTGAGAGTTCTTTTTTACCACTTTCGATCTGCTTGGCTAATTTTTCCGAGAATACTTTAATATTGGCTTTTAAATACTCACCGTCAAAAGTGATATCTTCGCCTACTACGCCTTGAATCCCCTTTTTCTCTGCGGGTGTTAAGCCCTCGGAGAGGGAACCAAGCATGACGTGATCATCAATCCACGGTAATAGCCTAAAAGACTTTTGTGTTTCTGCGTCTGCGAGTTCTTCCGCGGGTCTATAGACTTGATATATCTGATCGGGTTCTAGCGAATCGTCAATCTGTTTACCTAAGTAGGGAAACACACCGACTTTTGTTAATGGGTTTTCTTTAATTTCATACCAACCGTTTAAATCTTTCACACGGTTTGAGTCGCTGCCGTCTGGCGTTTCTGACATATTAAACGGGTCAGCTTCGCCTATAATCCTATCATCATGTTGGCGTGAGGTTTTTAGGGCGATAGCAACCGCTTGGGCTTGTGGTCTGCCCGAGTTCATAAGTTCGGCTATATTTTCAGATATAACCTTTTTACTGTGACCTTTGTGTAGTGGCATCCTTGCCCCCTAAATCCTAGATTTCTGTACCGTCCTCAAATTCTATCACAGGTGTCATGGTACATGCACAATTTATTGCCTGTCCCGGATATTGCCCATTGACAAAACCTTCCTCACCCTTTAGCGGCAAATCGTCAAAGCTGAATATTTGACCATCTAGCGCTATGTGAGATTGGCGGGGGTGCTGACCTCCGCCCGAGTGTACCCATTCAAACTTTTTAATACCTACGGCTTGCATTCGCATTTTATTGATTGCGCCGTATACCTTACTTGTTTGGTCTAACGCGACAAGCTCCGCTCGTCGATTACACATACCCGCATACTTGACAAGCTTTGCTTCTAAGTCGGGTGCACCTTCGGCCATACCAATAGAGCGCATAATAGCGCCTTGTACATCGTCCAGATATTCTACAGGTAGGGACTTAATGAGTGCAACGTTTTCTTGAATCATTGCTTTTACTGCGTCCTCCATACCGGCAGGAACTATGCCCGTATTGAGCGTAAGACCTCCCGATAATTGCTTAAGTGAAGTCTTTAGTACCGTTTCGGAGGTTTTTAAAGACCCATTGAGCATATTTGCTGCGAGGGTAGGGGCTTTCTGTCTGAAAAGTTGTGTGTACTTACGAGTTAGCTTGTTCATAAGCTTTTTAGCTTTTGAAGTTATACTCGCGTCCATTGCGGCTTGCTGTTGAATCTCGAAGTACTCTTTAGAATGTTTAGTCTTAAAGAGTGCCATAATAGTTTTTGTTACCTCTGTTGTCATTTCACGGGTAAGTTTACGCAAAGCACGTACATAACGCAATTGCTGCGATACATTATAGTTTAACCGTGTTCCCTTGAGCGCTGTTGTTCTTGTACCTAACCAACGTTTACGCTTAGGGGATAGCGCTATTTTCCTACGCATCTTCTAGCTCTGTCCCTTCGCTTTCGACTTCTGGCATATCGTCCTCATGAATAAGGCCGTTATATCCGCTTTCCTTATCAGCTACGATACGTTTGCGTTCGTCCATTCCATCAATTGCACCGCTATTAACCAACGATGTACCGGCCTCGGCCTTAAGCTTATTGATTTCGGCTTGTTCTTTAGCGGTGAGAGCATCTAGTTCATTCCAGTTAATACAGGTAGCGAATGGCTTATCTGGGGAAATGTCAGACTTAATCATAATTTGATGATGACGTTCGACAAGCTGAGTCATACCGGTTTCTTGTAGTGTTTCTAAGAACTCATGATAGTTAGACTCGTTATAATCGCCTGAATGATTTAAACCACCTTTAGGACTTGTGCCCATAAGTTTAGTGATAGGCACGCTGGCCGCTGACGCTACTAAATCATATTGCCCCTTAATAGTCGTATCTAAATCAGCAAGGGAGGTATCAAAGCGATTAAATTCTTCTTCAAGATCAATTGTTTTCACACCGTGATTATTTCGGTTGTGGGCGAATTGCAACATTCGTTGTTCGAATTTACCTTGCTGCGCTAAAGCTTCCGACATATCGCATTTAATAACATCGGTTCTTTTAGTCATAGCAATCATGGGCGCCTCATTTGCGGTACGTTCCGCCGCATAAACACGCTCGTATATTTGTTGTGGTACAGGTATGCCGCCATAGATATAAGTAGGCTTGAGAATGTCTGCCACTTCTTGAGTACGATAAATGACCAAATGTGACCTATGAACTAATAAACCCGTGATGCGCCACCACGTAGGTTCGTAAAAATGAATACTTCCCGGATTTCCCGCGGCTTCACCGTCAAGTTGTGGCGTAATCCAATAGGGGTCTATCTGAGTTATCCCGCGATAGCTACCGGGTGGAACGCCATCTATATTAAATGGGTTCTTATAGTAATCTTCGGGGTCTGGCACATCTACCACAAACATAGCAATTCGAATGCCAAAAATACGCCCCATTTGAATAAGTTCAACAAGATTCTTGTTGATATTATAAGTTACGTCACCGTCGCGTATTTTATCTAATACTTTCGGGTCTATTTCTTCCCCGTCATTACTGGTTATCTCATAGCCTTTACGCATGGCGTCCTGTGCCGGCATTAAGCAAGCCCTAGCAATAAGCCAATGTTGAGCAAGCATTGCGCAATTCTGATAGCCTATGAACCCTTGGGAGGCGTACCAACCCATAACCGCGTAAGGGATATTAATATTAGGTGCTGCGAATTTAAAACCGGGGGTGGCGTCCATCGTGCCATTTACTAGCATATGTTCTTTTTTAGGAGATGAAAAGGTATTGACTAAACGTTGCTCAAGGGCTTGTCGCTCTTGTTCATCATTTGGGTAGAAATCGGTTGTAAATACTTTGCGCTCTCGTTTAACTTCTTGAACTTGAGGCGCTTTCTTTTTGAACAATCCTTTAAGGAAACTCATTGAAACATACCCCCTGTACGTCGTTTCGCACTGCTATAAGCTATCATCACAGCGTCAGCACGATTAGGCGATAAGCCACCATCGGCGATCTTGTCTATCACGATCTTACCTACATTATTCTGTGAATAAGTAGGTTGTGATAGCTCTATAGCAAGTTTTGCAAGTTCTGGTAACTCTTTCGGTATGCTTATGATGTCGTTAGGGTCAAAATCTGCCCCTTCAACAACAGCACGGTAGGTAATTTGGAATCGAGTTCTTAAAGCCCACCAAGCCTGTGCTTTACGATTAGCGAAAAAGTCAAAATTAGTTCGGCCCTTCCCTGAGCCTCTAGCTTGTCCATTTCTTAAAAAGGGGTCTCTGTCCGGGTCTATAACTTCTCCCGAACCTCGGAAAGCTGTAAACTTAATGTCGGAGTAATTATCGCCCGGTAGTATTAAACCGTCGGCACGTCTCGCATTAATGATTCTAGCATCTCCACGCACGCCGGCCCCCAAGCCGTCAGCGTCATACAACACGTCGTCATAATCCAGAATATCGCATAATGTGAAAACTTTTTCAACACTTTTAAATATATCTGCATCTTTTCCTGACCAACATTCCAAATATTCCAGTAAGAACCCAAATCTTCCACAATACGCATTTTTATCCTTCCCCTCATCTGCAACGTCCATACCGGCTATTCTTATGCCGGATGGGGTTAAATTGAACTTTTTATGTGCATCAACTGCGGCCTGTACCCACGCGCTAGGTATTAAAATACCTTCGATAGACGCTGAGTAATCAAGGTCTATTTCTTGCGCAATGACTACCGGGTTATCGAGTGATTCAACCTCGCGCCTATACCATTCTTCATCTTTGCGGGGGTCTTCTCGCCAATGAAACGTAAATACTGGATGTTTACCGCTGTGCCTTTTTCGAGCAAAAGGGTTATTGTTACCGTGCGGCGTGGAGATATCTATACGACAATTTGTGGTATTAGAAAGTGACGCCTCGACTAATTCAGGCCGCGGTAAAAACGCCGCTTCGTCTACAAAGTAAATAGACTTTCTATCCCCTCGACCAATTCCATCACCTGCCTCTCCGCATATGATAGCCCCGGTATGCGGGAAATTAACGCGCATATGTGGTGCATGTTTTCGTTCATCCCATCCCGGTTTAAATTCTTCTGGTATTAGCATCATAAATTGACGTGCTTTTTCTATGATACTTTTAGGGTCGCCGCGCTTGTCTACATATTCCTCTTTACGACTTCCGAACCCTATAGCTATGCCGTCGTAGAATAAACACAGTGTGCAAGCAAAAGCCACCGATAGCCAGCTAAGCCCCATATCTCGGGACTTTTCAGCAATACCACGCTCTCGGTTCTTCCAGCGTTCCATCATCCAATCGACCCACTCTTGTTGACGTGGAAATAGTAAGAACGGCAGCACGGCCGGTAGGTCTCTTTCGACATTTCTAGGGTCAGAAGTACAACCCCAATCAGTGATAAATTGACCCGGGTTATTGCGATAAAAGGTTCTCAAAGGCCCCAATATCTCGGGGTTCTTTCGAATGGCGTTTAACTTCTCAAGGCGGTGGTGAAATACCTTGAGATAGTCGGGTTGCTTAAAGTCAAATTCAAACGGTAAAGGCATACTATAGCGTGTACCATATTAAAAATTTACATACTGCGCCCGGAGCGCCCGTTAAAGTTACGTTAATCGTATTGAGTCCCGGTACACACTTATTTATGGCCACGACATTGCTAGAATCTAAGATGGTGGCTTGTACTTGTCCTCCGGTAGACATTCCGGTAATCGGAATTGTAAAAGATGCCCCTGACCCTCCCGCATCATATACAAGTCTTTGGAATGCTGGCCCTAAAGCCCCTAATTGGGCGTCAATTCCTTTTAGCCAACCCGTAAGTGCATCAAGCACATAATTACCTACAACGAAGGCGAAATTAACGGGAGTGAAGGTATTCATAATCATGCCGTCAGTTGAGTTATAAATAATCACATCTGCAAAAGTATTAAAACTGCCGAGTGTTATAGGTTGACTATACGAATTTGAATCAATAGTGATTGTACCTAATTGAACATCGAGGGTTATAGGGTTAGTTACATTACAATTTCTTACATGGAGATATTGCGACCCGTTACCGCCGAACCTGACGTTAGTTAAATCAGTCATAGAGCAATTAGATATGTAGTGATGAATAAAATAATCGTCTTCTGATAATATGCAGCTTACCCCGGCACCAAAGGCCATATTTTCAATTCTGGATTTAACTTGATTAATACTAAGACCAGAAGAAAAGTTATTGCCCAAGGGGTTGCTACTTCCAAAGAATGCAACACCGTTATCATTCCCGGCAGAACCGAAGCCCCCCGCAGAACCTACGTTTCCGTTAGGGCACTGTTCAAAATTGCAATTGATAAATACTAACCAATCCGCGACGTTTGTAGTAGCGGCAAATGTAGCATTTAGCCCAATGGCACTTACTGGTCTAAAGCCACTAATATAAACTTTCTCATTGGTTACCGGCCCCCAAGCTGCATCAAGACCAATACCGAAACTAGCATCACCCGAGGTAAATATGCAATCTTCGAAGTCTAGGTCTATATAAGGATTGATTAAAATATCACCTAAAGCCGTTTGATTACCTATAACCTTAATTAAGAAACGATTAGTAGGTGAAGCAACTGCGGCGGCGGCAGCGCGTGCAGCATCATACGTAGCAAAAGGTTGATTCAGTCCACCGTTGTTTAAATCGTTACCGACGGCTGCGTTTACCCACAATTGTTGACGTATGCCGTTTACCCCTTTGGTAATTAGCTGAGAATATGCGCCGTCCAACAGTAAAGTAGGGTCACTTAAGTAAGAAACGGTGTCAATTTGTGCAGTACATAAAACGTCTTCAAGTACTGGGGAACCCGCAGGCATTGGGGTATTTTGGATATGTACGACTTGTGTGGATGTGTTAGGAACTGATTTCTTTAAAATAATACCGAAAGGAATGGTAGAATTTAGCAAGTAATGGTTTAGCGTATAACCATCTTGTAATACATCGTATCTTATTTCACCCGCAACGGTCGCGTTAAAAAGAACCGATGGACTTTGACTAACGAATAGATTACCTGAGTAACTTGTAGCCGCTAACGCCGTATCATTGATAATTTGCAACGCATTGACTGCGGGACTATTGGATAAAAAGTTACCGCTAGTGGTCAAAGAATGGTCGCAATTTAAGAATCTTACGATATTTCCAGTGTTCGCAATCCATGAGAACGACCAAAAACCGGCAAGTTTCATACCTTGGATAGTTACAATTTCATTATTAACTACGGTATCCCATGACGCATCTAAAGACCACCCACCCGTGACAGTGAATGTTCCCGCATGAAACACTAAGTCTATGAAAGGATATAAAAGCGGTGATGCTTGCGTAAAGTCGCCAATGAGATTAATAACAAAACGATTAGTTGGGGAAGATGTAAGCGCCGCGAAAGCTGTAGCCGCCGCGTAGCTAGCAAACGGTGTGTACTCGCCGCCGTCGTTAGCGTCTGAGCCGCTAGCCGCGTTAACCCACAATTGCTGTAAAATCACATTGTCGGGAATCGTGCCGCCGCCACCTGTAGGCACGAAGTTAAACGCATTGTCTACGACTTCCAAACGGTCTGTTTGATTGTTCCATACTAAAGTGCCCGGGTCTTTAACAATCGCTGTCTTATCCGCGTTTACAATACGTGGGGTTTTCGATGATGGTGCTACCATGTCTTAATCTCCTAGGTCACTTCATATGTAAAGTTAATTTCGGCTATGTAGTTTGCATTGCCGTTGACGTTTATGTCGAATTCCATAGTCGCTGTTAAAAATGACGCTTGTACAATTTGTACGCTTGCGTCGCCTATGGCGGTCGTAGGTGTCTTAGCGCAAATGCCCGTTCCGATAGCTTGGTCTGCGCCTACCAAGAAAGTAGAACCAAAGCTTTTGTTAACCCCAATCTTCACTAGGGCAGCGGTTGACGTAAAGTTAAAGATTACGGAACCTACGACTATGTTTCCTATTTTTACTTCATGGGAACGTGTAATAGTCACAGCGCTTACACCTACGCTTGACGCAAAGGTTATGCCGTTAAGTACCGCTTGGGGTAATGCATTATCAATACCCTTAAGGTTACCGGTGAGCGTATCAGCAGCATATAACGTGTCGCCCGCGGGGGTGTAATGGAGGGGGGTGTAGCTCGCATTAGTCATGCCGTCCGTTTTAGTGGGCAATGTCAAGTTCGCTAAAGTAGCACTGTTGGCTAGCGCTAAGGTAAACATATACGATGTGGAATCTACTATCGCAAAACTACCAACGCCATCAAGGGTCAATGTTTTACCCATCGTGTTAGACGCGGTAATATACGCCTTAGCCGTACTAGTGTTATTGCTTATTACGTCTATATTATCCGTATAGAACCTAGCGTTATTAACGACTAAATCATACTCAAGACCTGTTGCACTTGAAGCCGTAAACGTTATAGCACTTACGGTTAAGTCAGTATTTATGAGAAATAAATCGACGTTTTCCGCTATGAAACCCGGGGTATAGTTCAAGAAATCAACAGTACAATTTTCGAATGTTACGCGCTCTTTACCTGACGCCGTACCTGTTCCGGTAATGGTTATAAATCCACCGGTGTTGAATTGGCAGTTTACAAACTTCAAGAAACTAGAAGCCGTTGGGTCTAAGGCTGGGAAAACAAAATTATAGTTTGTTGGCCCGAGATAAATATAAACGTTTCTTATTTGTACATATGAAAAGTTTGTTCCCCAAGTAGGGTCTAATACCACATCGCCACTAGGTAAAAACCCGGACAAGTAAGGGTTGTAGGCTTCAATGCTAACACCGGGGGTGATAATCATATCGCCCACAATATTTTGATTACCGATAACTATGATTGTACACCCTAAGATCGGTAAGTTTGCCCCGAGTCTAGCTATAGCCGCAAGCCTAGCGTTATCGTAGTTTTGCATTGGGTAATTAATCGTACCGCTATTAGCGTCATTGCCGTTAAGCTGGTCAATGTAAATCACTAACGGTAGGCCGCCTTTAATGTTGGCGTAACTTGCACCACCGCTAAATACGTAGTTTGCAAACTGATATGAGCTTGCATCAATATTCACTGTGTTAGCTGTGCCGTCAACGGTTAGCGTTTTGCCTACTGGATTACTCCCGGCTATGGTAGTCGTCAAGGTTCCCGTAGATGTCGCCGTTACTGTCACGTCCCCAATGGTGCCTAACGCATCTTGCACTATCAATTGAGCTTGAACGGTAGCCGAGCTAACGGTCGCTTGTATCGAGTTAGATACACTTGAGTTCAATAAAAATACATTTACGTTGTCGCTGATAAACTGAGGTTCAGGCTCACCTAGAAGTAAATCTAAGGTACAGTTGTTGAATATAACCGTTTCGCAACTACTACTACCACTTCCATCAGAACCCGTGAATGTTGCAGTTGGGCCAGCGTTCAAAAGTTGTAAAGAGCAATTTTCGTAACGAATTATGGAACCATCTTGAAATGCTGGATAAACAAAGTTAATGCTTTGACCGATAAACGCAATACCTGAAATTATGGTTTCTCCGAAACCGGTAGTTCCCCAAAGTGGGTCTAGTACAAAATTCCCAGAGATACCCATGATTGTCGTATACTTACCAAACCCCACGATGCTAACAAAAGGGCTTATAGTCATATCGCCTGTGACGCTTAGGGTTGTCATGACTACGATTGTTTGACCTGTACCGTATTGAGGATTACGGCTAACGGCCAATAGTCTCGCGGCTTCATAGCTTTGTAGTGGACTTGCAATGCTACCGGTATTTGTATCACTACCGTTAATTCCGTCTACGAAAATCATTTCCGAAGGAACCACGCCGCCACCTGCCGCCGCTAAGGCCGCATCAATACCCGCTAGGTTAGCGGTCAGCGTATTGGCTGCATAACCGGCGGCAGCAATAGGCGTATAGTTTGTGGGGATGAAAAGCGCATTCGCGTTAATACCTTCGCCAAAGGATGTCAAGCGCAATTGAGCTAATGTTGCACCCCCGGCGAAACTTAATGAAAAGCCATAAGACGCAGCATCTACAAATACAAAAGCGCCGCCGCTTATCGTCCACGAGGTGTTATATGTTTCGCAAGCGCTGACATGAACTTCAAGCTTTCCGGTAGAGGGTCTAGCAAACGTCATGTTACCCATAGGGCCTTGTGACGCTTGGATAACACAGGTGGCATTAGTTACGGCCGACGTTACGGATAAGTCCATCACGCCGCTTATTTGCGTGTTGTACATCTGTAAATTTACGTTATCAACGGTATAGTTAGGGCCTGCGCCTATTATGTCATTTTGGCAATTGTTAAATATAACCTGTTCGCAATCGATGCTATCGCCCGCGCCCGTAATATTCACGTTGCTTACTTGCAATGATATATTTTGGAATCGTAGGTACGATTGGCCGCTAGGATTGAAGACCGAACCATAGTCTAGATCAATCGTGCTAACCGTAAAATTAAATCCGCTTAATTCGGTATATGGTGCGTCGGCCGTCTGCCAATCAGGGTCGAGCAGTACGCTACCACTAACATTAAAATTGCAGTTGTATAAGCTAAGACCAGCAACATTAATGTACGGGCTGATTATAAAATCACCAGTAATACTAAAGTTACCTACAGGCACAATGACAAATGTTAAAGCAAGAGAAGCCCCGCGCGCCTTAGCCAAAAGCCTAGCCGCTTCATAGGTTTTCATTGGGCTATCACTTGTACCTTGATTGGTATCGGCACCGCTTAAGTCATTAACCCATATGGCCTGTTCTAAATTTGATATGTTTGGCGAGGTGCCTATCAAGTCAATACTATGAACAAATAGGTTGAAATCGACTATGGTAGGGTCATTAGCATTGTCGTTATTCTCAACCCAAACTTCGACGGTACTACCGAGATTCAAAGTTACTACCGCATGGCATGGGTTAGGCATATCCGCGGGGGTGACAGGGCCAATAAATGTTTTCTGTTTAGATTTAGCAACGACCGCGCCGTTGACTGCAATATAAAAGCTCGTATTTTGTGCAGTACCGGCATAAGTCGCCGTGAGGTCTGCGTCAATAACAAACACTTTTGTTACCGCGCCTTGGTAGGTCAGTGTGCCGTTAGAGTGCGTAAAGTCTTTGAGCATATCGCCCGTGTAGGTCGCTACGACTTTGGTGGGCAAATTCACATTTGCAATAGGCGTAGGCGTCACATTGTCTTGAAAAAACATTTCAGCATAAGCCGGCGGGACGCCCGCGTTTGCAGAAGAACCCGACATACCGTTGATGCTGTAGTTCAAATCGACAACGGTTATTGCATTTGTGTTGTCATCATTGGATACCCAAAGTTCAAACGTATCACCCGTGATAACTTGGGAGGTCGCTTGTACGGGTAGCGGCTCTGGGGATGGTGTCACAAAGCCAATAGCTGACGTTTGTTTCGACTTAGCCAAAGGTACGCCGTTCTTTGTAATGTAGAAGCTTGTATTTTGTACAGTACCTTCATACGTAGCGGTCAACATGGCTGTAATTTGTACAGTCCTAAGCGCTAACCCTGTGTACGTGAATGTTCCATCAACTAATGTAAAGCCGTCGAGTTCCCCGGCGTTGTAAGCAGTTGCACGAACTTTTACAGGCGTATTGGGAAAACTAAATACAGTATCTTGCGTATTGCCTTGGAAATAACCTTCGGCATACGCGGGTGCAATCCCGCCACCACTAGCTAACGCCGCATCAATACCCGCTAAGTTACCGGTCACGCTATCCGCGACCCATTCGCCCGGAGGGCCGGGGAGTGGCGTGTAGTTTGATGGACTAAAGTACAAGTTAGCTCTTACCGCGTCGCCGATGGATGTAGGGTTATAAGTCGCGCCGTTCAATAAGACCGGCAAAGCGCCTAATCTATCCGCGCTAAAGAGAACCGAACCGCCCCCAAATCCATTATCAAGCGTTGGTATATTTTGGTACTTACGACCTCTAGCAAAT
>Ga0193728_1000045_pt1 | contig 47689 bp, 40 predicted proteins | sample U1c1metaG_FD_143037 | JGI IMG/M metagenome (GOLD analysis project Ga0193728, IMG submission 143037) | Soil microbial communities from a riparian zone of the East river system, Colorado, United States - U1c1 | ecosystem: Environmental > Terrestrial > Soil > Riparian zone | place: USA: East River... | reverse complement strand
TTTGTTCGGAAGGCATTGTTAAACTGGCCGGCGCCCTGGTCCCCGACAGAATAATATAAATGATATTGGCCGTCACTCTCCGGTACGGGGCTGATCTTCAAACGACCTGAGTTGTGGTCATTGCTTCCTGAAATATCGTCCAGCACAGTGATTTCGGAACCCAGCGAGTGGTTCACTAAATCATAGGTGTACCTGACGATCTTAGTCTTATAATAACAAGGTTCATTCGAAGCCGAGCCACTTCCTGCGCAGTTGCTGTTGTTGGGACTGCCGGTGGTTGGATACAGGTCATATACCATGGCAACATAAACGTAAGGGCTACCCGACAATAAACGCGGATGGATTGCCAAACCCATTAACCCGCCCTGGGGGGATGGGTAGCTATTCGGAGGTTTATAATAGTTAAAGGTAGTCTGGTTATTCAGATCAAGCAATATCCGGTTTCCCTTATTAAAAGGATGAATTTTCCAGATCCTGTATCGGTGTGCTTCTGTGATCCATAACGAATCATCGGGTCCGTAAGTGATTTCCCAAGGAAAGCTCAGGCCTTTATTGTGGGATGGGATATCATACAATGGATATAGGGTATCAATTTTAAAAGTCTGTCCATTGTAAGTAACGATCTGGGACAGACAGTTACCAACAACGCAAATACTGCATGCGATCAGCAGGACATACTTTTTCATCGGGTATTAGGATTTGGATTAAGCGGCTACTCTATCTATTCAATTGTTATACCAGAAACAGAGAAAGATATTAGTAATAATCCATTTTCCCTATAGAAAATCAACTAGAAGAGACCGTATTTATACTAAGAAACCTGCACTTTATCATCGACCGTGCTGTTGGTCTCGACGGTGCTGTGCTGTTCTTCGGGGTGCTTTCGGAAAAATCGTTTCTGGAATACCAAAATGGCGATTACACCGGCGGAAATGGACGCATCGGCAATATTGAAGACAGGGCTGAAAAATTCAAAAGGTTCGCCGCCGACAAAAGGAAACCATCCCGGATAATGTGACCGGATCATTGGAAAATAGAGCATATCGACCACCCTTCCGTGCAAAAAACCTGCGTATCCGTGAGGAGGAAGCAACCTGGCCACATGATCAAAAGTGCTTTCTTCGAAAATCAAACCATAGAACATACTGTCGATCAGGTTGCCCAGGGCACCAGCGAAAATCAATGCGGCGCAGGCGATAAAACCCCTGTGATATTTTTTCTGGATAATGCTGCGGATATAAAAGATGCCGAATATTACAGCTCCCAAACGAAATAACGTAAGCGTCATTTTCCCAAGACCGCCGCCAAATTTCCAACCCCAGGCCATCCCTTCATTTTCTACGAAATAGATCTGGAATTTATCACCCAGTATTCTTATGCCGTTGTCATAGGGAGAAACCTGCAGGTGATAATACGGATCCCACGGATGACTCAATGGCATATGTGTTTTTACCCAGAATTTCAACGCCTGATCTGCAACAATGACCAGAAAAACAATAAGGATTACATTTCTTGCCTTCACCTGTCTAATTAATTTAAGGGTCAAATATACTCAAATAGTTGTCAGTAATTCGTTAAATGCAGCACAGAGACTGGATTCCGCGCGACGGCTATTCCTCAAAATAGATTCTTTTTACACGTTGCGATATACCGGTCATCATTTCGTAAGGAATCGTTTGCGCCCAATGAGCAACCTGCTGAACGGACAGTTCCTTTCCAAAAACAATTACTTCATCGCCTTCTTTGACATCCGGAATGCCGGTGATATCTATCATGGTCATGTCCATGCAGATGCTACCGGTAGTAGGTGCCAGCCGCCCTCTGACCAGCATTTTTCCTGCGCCGATACCGAGGCTTCTTGGATAGCCGTCTGCATAACCGATGCGGACCGTTGCTATTGTCATTCCATCCAACGCCACGCCTTTACGGTTATACCCCACCGTTTCTCCCTTCTTCAAAAACTTGATCTGTGCGATCGTAGATTTCAGTGTGGCTACTTCCAATAAATCCAGCTGATGTGAAAGGGTGGGATCGATTCCATACAATCCAATACCCAGTCTGACCATATCCATCCGCAGTTCAGGTAAACGCAGTATCGCAGCTGAATTGGCCAGGTGCCTCAGGAAAGGATATTTGCATGCCTGTTGAATTTGGCCCGCTGCTTCTAAAAAAAGCGCAGCCTGCCGCAATGTAAATTCATCCTGTTGTTTTTCTTCACTGGCTGCCAGGTGGCTGAATACACTCTGGATCTTAAAGGAAGTTTTTTCCAGGCTGCCCAGCAACGCGGGTAGGTCTTCCATGGCAAATCCAAGACGGTTCATGCCCGTTTCAATTTCAATATGAACCGGGATTTGGGGAATGCCTTCTTTTTTAAGATATTGATCAACGGCATGCAATAGCCGAAATGAATAGATCACTGGCTCAAGATCATATTGCACCAGTGCATCGAGGCTGTTTTCTTCCGTATTCATGACCATGATAGGGAGGCGAATTCCAGCCTTCCGCAATTCAACCGCCTCATCGGCGTAGGCCACGGCCAGGTAGTCGATCTTGTGGAATTGAAGCAGGTTGGCGACTTCATAGCTGCCCGCGCCATAGGCAAATGCTTTTACCATGGCCATCAGCCGGGTAGCCGGGTGCAATAGCTGCTGGTATTGCTTCAGATTATGCGCCATGGCATTCAGGTCAATTTCCAAAACCGTTTGATGGGCCTGCTGGGCCAGCAGATGATCAATCTTTTCAAACTGAAATGACCTGGCTCCTTTGATTAAAATGGTTTCATCTTTAAAGACCGTTTGCGGGAAGGCCTGGATAAACGCTTCTGTAGAAGAAAAGAAATATGCTTCCCCTGGAAATACCTGTCTGAAAATCTCCTGATTTGCCGAGACACTTTCACCGATGGCCAACAGGCGGTTGATTTTCTTCTGATGCAGCATTTGCGCTATTTCCCTGTACAATTTCTTGTCTCCTTTTCCGCTTTGAAGAATATCCGACAGGATAACCGTGCGCCGGGTATGCTGCTGTTGCTGCGAAAGGAAATCGAGGGCGATCTTCAGAGAACTGGTGTCCGCACTATAACTATCGTTAATGATCGCACAGTTGTTGATGCCGCTCTGCAATTCCAGCCGCATGGCAACGGGAGTCAGCTTATACAGTTTTTTTTGTATGGATTCAATATCGGTTTGGAGATAAAGTAATGTACAAACACAGTTCATGGCATTTTCCACCGAAGCGTGGTCCCTGAAAGGAATATTGATCAGGAGCTGCTTTTTCTCGTAGGATAATTTAACCGCCGTATTCCCGCCTGCCCTTTTGATCGACCTAAGGCGTACCGTGGCATTCTTGGCCTTCCCCCACGAAAATAATTCAACTTCTTTATTTTTTGCCCAAGCCGTCACCACGCCTTCCATTTCAGGATAGTCCGGTGAATAGATCAGGACCTCTGCCCGGTTGAACAATTGCAGTTTTTCCCGGATCTTTTTGCCGGTGCTCTTGAATCCTTCACTATGCGCTTCGCCAATATTCGTAAAAATGCCTAGGCTGGGCCTAATGATGGCCTCGAGTTTTTCCATCTCACCCGGTTGAGAAATACCTGCTTCAAAAATACCCAATTCATTTGCATCGTTCATTTGCCATACGCTCAGTGGCACGCCAATCTGTGAATTGTAACTCTTGGGACTCCTGACGATATTGTATTGATCTTCGAGCAATTGGTTCAGCCATTCTTTTACGATGGTTTTGCCATTGCTTCCACTGATGCCGATCACCGGGATGGCGAACTGTTGCCTGTGAAAAGCCACCAGCGATTGCAGGGCAACGAGGCTGTCTTTTACAAGGATGATATTCGCATCCGGGCAACTCAGGGCAACACTTTTTTTATTTACCACAAAATTTCTGACGCCACGATCATATAATTCCTGCACAAATTGATGGCCGTCTCTTCTTGCGCCTTGCAACGAAAAAAAAATGGATGTATCAGGAAAAATTAATTTCCTGCTGTCCGTTACGAGGTATTCGACCGGCTGCTCATGCACGGCCTGTAAAAGAGATCCCTGAATGATTTTGTTAATATTTTCAATGGTATATTTCAACAGTATTCGTTTGAGGTTAAGAGGGCTTTTCTTTTTTGGCAGCGAGCATAGAATACACGATAGCCAGGGAAATGCATACCAGGATGACCAGCAGGGAAACAAAAACAGGAAGGTGCACTTCAAAAAATTCTGCGAGCATCTTCAATCCGATAAATACCAGTACAACGGCAATTCCGTGCTGTAAATAGCGGAACTTGTTTACCGCTCCCTTTAAGAGGAAAAACAAAGACCGTAAACCCAAGACGGCAAATATGTTGGAAGTATAAATAACCATTTTCTGCTTGGAAATGCCAAAAACAGCAGGTATGGAGTCTATTGCAAAAACGACATCAGTGGATGCAAGCAAAATAACGACGACGAAAATATTGGTATAATATTTCTTTTTGTCTTTTATGAGGGTGAAACGCCCGTCTGCATCTTCGGTGGTTAGGGGTAATACCCTGCGCAGCATCCTGTAAACCTTATTCTTTTCGAGGTCAATTTCATTTTCACCCTTCGCAAAAAACATGGCTGATCCGGTATAGACCAATATGGCGCCAAACACATACAGGAGCCAATCGAATTTGGCTACAAGCACAATGCCGACCGAAATAAATATGATGCGCAAAAAAACGGCGAGCAGGATACCGATGAGCAATACGCGCCCATAATATTGCTCCTTCACACCAAAAAAAGCAAAAATCAGGATGAACACAAAAATATTATCAATGCTCAGACTCCACTCCATCAAATAGGCGCTGAGGTATTCGAGCGCCGTTTTATGTCCGTTCTCGTACCAGAGAAATCCAAAGAAAGCGAGCGCCAGCAAAACCCAGAAAGCAGTCTGGTAAAGCGCTTTCCGGATGGTAACGGGGGTTCCTTTTTTACTCAGCAATCCCAGGTCAAAAATGACAGCAAGCAAAAGAACAATGCCAAACGTCAAATAAGTTATTTGTGATTGCGTCATGAGCTGTATTTCCTTTTCCGAAGCCATTGGTAAACCAATCCAAAAAGAAGGATCAATAGAATGGGCAGCACAATATTGATCAATTGCCATTGAGACTTGCTTTCCTCCAATTTTTTCTTATCGAGCAGACGAAGCGTATAGTCCTTGCTCCTGGTTTCCATAATCCCCGAATTGTCAACCAGGTATTCAACTGCATTCATGATGAATTCGCTGTTGGCGTACTTGTATTTTGTGTATGGGTTCATGCCCATCGGCAAAGGCCCTTCAGTTTTGCTTACTGAATTCATTGCAATCTCTCCATTAGCTATCACGATCATTTTGTTATCCGATTCATTTTTGCTGACGAAGGGCTGGTGAATCGCATTGAGGGAATCCATACTTGCTGTAGAAATTCTGTTCGTAAAACTGGAATTGAACTTCCCTTCCAATAAAACCGCAATGGGCACGGAAGGATGAGGAAATTCAGCGGGATCTTCCTTAGTTTGAAGAGAATTCCAGGCGACACGGGCAGGCGTTTGCAGTACCCTGGTCGCATCAGAAGTGCTGAGCAAGAAAGATTTTTTTATTCCCGCTGCCTTCACCGTATCGATGCTATTCGGAAACTGGGATAATACATAGTCCAGGTTCTTCGCAATAGGATGATTGTAATAGCTGCTCAGCAGGGGGAAATAAGGCCAGTAGAGTAAATCGATCTGTGGTTTTCCGCCCATCTGCCCGATGACGGAAGGCAATTTGTCACAGTTGGCATCCTGTACAAGGTCATGGTTGATGCGAATCCCGTATTTGAATAACTGGTCTTCCAGATTGAGCCCCCGGTCAAAAGCAATGAATTCATTTTGGCTGCGTTCCAGGCTGTCCATCTCCGCATATAAATTATCAATCATCCAGATCACCTTGCCGCCATGCATGATGTACTGATCAATTTTCAGCTTTTGTTCTTCGGTAAACCGACTTGTTGGTTTGACGATAAAAACGGCATTGAATACGGGCGGAATAATTTTCTGACTGTCGATGGGAAAGAAGGCAAACCCATAATTTCTTTTCAGGTTCCGTTCGACCAGGTCGTAGACGTTATAAGTGAACGGCTCGCCGTTGCCCAGCAGGTAGCCCACGACAGGAATTGAATCCTGGTTCAATTTATGAATGGCAGAGGCCAATTTATATTCCAATAACGCTTCTGCATTATTCAACGAATTGATGCCGTCGACTGAACTTTGTCCCTGCAAAAAATCTACGGCGATCACTTTTCCATTGGAATATAACAATGCGCCCGGGAAAACCAATCTTTCTTCTTTGCTTTCGCCCTCCCTGGTTTGCGCCTTTACATTCATGGGATTTAAACCCATTCGTTGAAGGGAGTCCATGAAATAAGCTCTTGCGGAATCATCCAATCCTTCGAGGGGTTTTCTGAACGAGAAACGGATCTTTGTTTTACCAACCTCCTTGAAATCCTCCAGCAGGTCTTTACTGCTTCCGGCAAGTTTCTTGAAACCGGCAGGCATGTCGCCGACAAGAAACACTTCTATGGAAACTGGATCTTTCAGGTTCCGCAGCAGTTTTTTTGTCGGCTCGCTGAGGGTGAATCTTTTTTCGCCGGTAAGATCAACACGAAAATGCCAGGACAGAGCAACCAGGTTTAGTAACCCAACCAGTGCGAGGATAATGATCCATCCATATTTTGATGATGCCAGCTTATCCATGTTGATCACGCGTGTTTGTCAAGGTTTCGTTTTGTAATAAACAGGAAGAAATATATGATACTCAGAAAATAAATGAGGTCTCTGCTGTCAATAACTCCCCTGCTGATGCTGCGATAATGAAAATCAATTCCCAGCATTTCAATATAATAATCCGCCCCGGATGCCAATGCCGGAATGCGGCTTATTGCGTTGAAGCCACTGTACATTAAGAAACAAAAAAAAGCCGCCGCGATAAAAGCTACAACGGCATTGCCGGTAAAACTGCTGCAACAAAGACCGATCGCTGCAAATACAGCGGCCAACAGGAACAAACCTGCATACGAGCCGGTGCTTGCTCCGGCATCGATTCCATTTTGCGAAGCCAGTTGGGCGATAGAAAACCAGTAGATCAGGGTTGGCAGTAATGCAATCACGATGACCATCAGTGCTGCAACATACTTGCCGTAAACCACCTGCCAGCTGCTCAAAGGCTTTGTCTGCAGGATTTCAAATGTGCCGGTGCGAAATTCTTCAGAGAGACTGCGCATCGTGATCGCAGGAATCAGCAACAACAATATCCAGGGTGACAATTCAAAAAATTTGTCCAGCGAAGCATATCCAAATTCAAAAATACTTGTGTCCTGGAAAATAAAAAGCAATAGGCCATTTAATAGCAGGAAAACAATGATTGCAATGTATCCGGTTAAACTGCTAAAAAACTGCCTGAATTCTTTTTTAAAAACAGCCCACATAGCCACGAAAATAGGTGATATAATGCTATACCGTATGCTGATCAATAAAATCGGCCATCAACACAATAAAATACCGAGATGAAAAACAAGGTAAAATTTTTTTTAACAAACCATTTTCCCCTATATTCGTGCCACACAAGCAAAGGGCCTTCCTTAGAAAAAATATTCCGGTTCATTCAAAACTTATTTGACCGAAACCAACTGCATGAAAAATCCCGCACAAGAGCGGGATTTTTGTTTTGGAAATTTCCGGGATTTCTCAAACCTGCCGTCACACATAAGTTTATCCTTCTTTAATTAGTTATCCATTTTTACAATACTTTTTGAAATGGTCTTATCGGCATAATGTATTTGCACGATATAAACGCCACTGTGCAGGCTGCTCAAACCATATATCCTTACGTTGTTCAGGCCCTGTGCCACGTGTTGTGTTTGCAGCAGGATGCGTCTTCCATAGGAATCATTCACGACAAAACTGGCATTACGGTCCTCCGGAACGGTCATATCGAAAGAAATCATATCGCGAATGGGGTTAACCAGCGATTTTACTTCAAATCCAATAGCGGTATTGCTTAGCAGGACCACTTTACTATAGCCCTGTTTGCCATTGTCGGCTATATGAATACGGTAGAAAGTCAGTCCCGCAACCGGTGTAGGGTCGGTATATGAATATAAAGAATCGGGAAGCGGCGCATGACTGTATACCATACCGACCTCTTTAAAATGTTCCTGGTCGCGGTCACTGCGTTCGATGATGTACCTGGTACTGGCAGTTTCGTTGCTGTTGGTCCACTGCAGGTTCGCGAAACGGTCATTAAGCCAACCTCTGACTGAAATTGAGGTGGGCAACGAGATCATACAATCGATGCTGCGAACTATTTTGGGTGAGCTGGTGACATAGGAGCAGCCCGGGTTGCTTAAACTTGATATAGTTGAGGCGATCGTGAGCCGGTAAGTGATCAGGTTTTCACCAGCATTTAACCGGTAATACCTGGTAACCAGGTACTCATATAAGCCGGAGCCTGCGTTATAAACAGGGGTAGCAGATCCGTTGGCCGGCTTACCTGTGGTATCGGTTCCGGGGGAAGTCCAGGTGACGCCACCATTGATTGATTTTTCGAGCTTCCATTCCGTATAATTATTGAAGAAGGCGGAGACCTTGAATCGCACGGTATCATCAGCGCCCCAGCAAAGCGTGTCTGGTTTATTGGGTGTAAGCGAAATATCAGGTGCACAAGTAGCCACGCCAATATCATCGATAGCCCAGTCATTACCGCCACCGCCTGGTGCATTGTTCCGGATATAGATGATCATGCTGGTTTGCGCAGGACCCGTGAGATAAGTGAAGGCCTTCTTGATCCACTGGCCGCTGTATTGGATGTTGCCTGTGGTATAATAGTCATATCCATTCACATTAAAAGTGAGATTCGGATAGACGCCCGATGAGTCACCGGGAGCCGTTGGAATAAAGCCCGCAGAACTAGGACCTCTACCATTTGAATCGCATGCGCACTTTGAACAAATATTTCTGAACCATGCATAGTACTGGTAATAAGTATTCGGACAAAGATTATTTACTGTATCGAGAAAAGCGATTCCTGTTTTGTATGATGAGTTAATCACCGCCATATATCCTCCCGTACTATTTACTGTATCGGTTGCCGGATTACCCAATAATGGATTGACGGCACCGGTATGGTCACCGATGATATCCCAAACATTAAATACACGGTGAGATAGCGGATCAGGGATTGGCCAGGCGTTCGAAGTAGTATACCCTGCACCTCCTGTACTGGTGTTATTAGAAATATTGTAATAATAGTCATTGGGCATGTTAGAAGAAAACGTTGCATAAGTGTAATTGGCTGAGACTTTGGCAGAAGGGCCCCGGTTCTTAGCCTTTCCGCTACCGAATGTTCCTCCAAATTCGCTGATGATGGCATTGTTTGCAGCAGTATTAGCGCAAATACCGTAATTCTTGAAGACCAGGACAGTATCTGGATTAAAGGTGATCGAAGTCAGCGATGCACCAAATGGAAAATATGAGATGGTCCCGGCGCCCAGGCTAATCTTGGTTCCGTATCCACCCGTTACGACCACGCGGTAAGAGGCGATCATGATACAGGTACTATTAAAGAAGCTGGGCTTGTCGTTGTATTTTATTCTTCCCCTTCTTGAGGCCGTTGCGATGGGTGCATTTTTATAGCCTAAATTGATTTGAACGTTGCTTCCGGATATCCAGCCAGCATCGTCACCAGGAGCATCGGTAAAGCTCTTATATACTTTTCCTTCATTGGTGCGGATGGTGAGGGATGACGGGATATAGGATGTGTTGGCGGGAACAACGTCAAAATAGGCGCAACTATCCACGTAGTCATTCGTTCCTGACCCACCGACAACAAAGGTTGCCCTTATTTCAAGGGTATCTCCCGGTTCAATCGTACCACCATTCAGACCTTTGGTCAGGTTAACATAACTCTTACCATAATCTATTTTGAGCTGGGCAATGGTGGGTAGATGAGAAAAAAGCAGGGCAGCCAACAGTCCAATGATCCTGGCAGCCAGTAATGGTCGGGTAAAAATGGTTTTCATTGGTTCGGGTTTTCATTGATAGGATTTCTAGATTCTGGAACACAAAACGAACTCAGAAGCCAAGTAAATGTAAACAATAGGGAGGCCGTTTCATATCGTAAAAGTACCGGTCAGGCACAGCTAATACACTTAGTACAACCTAATGGCTTGTTTGTAATCAATGCCTTCAAAAGAGGCCGTTCAGACCAGATTTTGCCCAGCCCGATTAAGAACAAAAACCCCTCTTCATCAGGTCAAGAGGGGTCAATTAGTGTAATATATTGAAAATCAGACGGCAAAGCTTTCCCCGCAACCACAAGTGCGGGTTGCATTCGGGTTACTGAAATAGAATCCTTTCCCATTCAGGCCATCGGAAAAGTCCAGCGTAGTATTCACCAGATAAAGAAAGCTCTTGAGATCGGTAACGACCTTGACGCCATTGTCCTCGAAGACCTGGTCCATGGGTTTCTGTTCATTGTCAAAATCCATCTTGTAACTCAGCCCTGAGCAGCCGCCGCCGACCACCGAAACCCGTAAAAAATAGTCATGGTTTTCTGCAATGGCGGCGTCCTTCATCAGGTTTCTGACCTTTTCCCTCGCTTTATCGCTTACGTAGATCATCTGGAAAATATTAAATGTAAAATACTCAATATAAAATGTAAAAGCGAATAGGTTTAAAATCTAAAATTAAAACAGATTTCGCGGCAAAATGTTTAATACTCGTAACGTTGATTTCCACTTTTACATTTTAGATTTAATATTTTACATTTTCGCGGAGACTGTTCACTGTACTGATCACTTTGCCAATGGCATAATCGATCTCCGGCTCGGTGGTAAAGCGCCCCAGCGCAAACCGGATAGAACTGTGTGCCAGCTCGTCGCTCAATCCCATTGCCTTCAAAACATGGCTGGGCTCCATAGAAGCAGATGTACAGGCGGATCCGGATGAAACGGCAATCTCTTTGGTAAGACCCATCAGCAGGGCCTGGCCTTCAGCATATCTAAAGGAAATATTACTGACCTGGGGCAGGCGTTTTTCGCGATTTCCATTCACATACGTCTCATCCAAACCGCTCAAGGCCCGTTCAAGTTTATCGCGCAAAACGCTGATTCGTCGCGCATCTGCGTCCATCTCCATTGAACTGAGTTCGCAGGCCTTGCCAAATCCTACAATGCCTGGAACATTCAATGTACCGCTTCTCATTCCCCTTTCATGCCCCCCGCCATCCATTTGCGGATGAAGTTTTACCCGTGGGTCTCTGCGGCGAACATAAAGCGCGCCAATGCCCTTCGGACCATAGATCTTGTGTGCAGAAAAAGCCATGAGGTCGATCCCGTCTTTGTTGACGTCAACACGAATTTTTCCTGCGGCCTGGGTGCCATCAGTAAAAAATATGATGCCATGTTTTTTTGCGATGCGGCCAATTTCGGTTATCGGCTGAATTACTCCCGTTTCATTATTGGCATACATCAGGGAGATCAGGATCGTGCCCGGTTTTATGGCCGCTTCAAGGGCCCCGAGGTCGATCAATCCATCTGGCTGAACATCGAGAAAGGTCAAATCACCTCCTTGTTTTTCGATGTGTTTTGTTGTGTCCATTACCGCCCGGTGTTCGGTGAGGGCTGTAATGATGTGGTTCCCCTTGCTGGCATAAGTTTCGAAAACGCCTTTCAATGCGAGGTTATCAGACTCCGTTGCGCCCGAGGTAAAGACGATCTCCTTAGACTCAGCGCCTATTAAGTTAGCCACCTGTTCCCGGGCCAGTTCAACCGCTTCTTCAGCCTGCCAGCCAAATGAATGATTTCTACTGGCCGCGTTGCCGAAGCGGTCCGTAAAATAAGGAAGCATGGCCTCCAGCACTCGCGGGTCGCAGGGCGTCGTTGCGTTATGGTCCAAATAAATGGGAAGTTTGAGCATAAAACCGATTTTTCCCGATGGGGCAAAATTAACTTAATTGCCTTAATTAAGTATCTTGACGCAACATTCAGAGGGTTTCCTTCATCCTAAGTCGACCGGTCGCATGCTTGTTGAACTTTGCATGAACCTAGTAGGGGATGATCAAGATTGAAAAGCAAGATGAAGATTAGTCTTATCTGACCATGAAACTCAGGACATGATTTTTCAGGGTCTCCCTTTCGGTGAGCCTGACAAAATAGACCGCAGGCGCCAGCTTGTGTAAAAAAATGATATGCACGTTATTGGTATTGGAAAAATTATTCCTTTGAAGGATGCTGCCATTGACAGAAAGAATTTCAACCTGCCAGCTGTTTGAACCTGCCTGATTAAGCGTTATATTGATAAACTGATCCGAGGGATTGGGATAAAGATAGATACCATTGAATGACTTACTCATATCTACCATCCTGACTTCTGAATAGCTGACCACCCCATTGATATCTGTAATCTTCAGACGGAAGTACAATCTTTCATTTTCATTTTCATGTTTGCTATAAGTATAAGCATAATCTGCATTCGGATCCCCAAGCGATGGCAATACTGCGCCAATGCTTGAAAAATTATTTTGATCCGTACTTTTTTCTATGTCATACAAACGACCAGGCCGTTCATTAGAAGAAATCCAGGATATGCCGACATTTTTATCATCGATCTTTCGGGCAGAGAAACCAGCGATGCTTGATGCAAGAACAATGTTATCGCAATAATTATAGGTTACGTAAAAATGGATGCTGTCATTTGCTGTTGCGCTATAACTGTAGGTAGGGCTTCCTGAATTGTTTGCATATGTTCTGGGAGCGTAGGCAAACCCAACCGTTCCGCGGCCCATAAAATCGACGATGCTGCCAGAAACATTTACTGTATTCGTATACCGGTCGATCACCGTACTGGGAGATTCCGTGATGGATTGATTTGGATTCAGATTATAGGTTCCGATATTTGCATTGATGGTGTTGTTATAAGGGGTGACCAGGGCTACGCTTTGGATATTGTCCCTTCGACCCACGGCAACGGAAAAATTAATGGGTGAGCTGTTTATATTTGTCAGCGTAAATCCATAATTCACTGAAACGACTGAACTGACATCTACTGAAATCAAAGTTCCCAGTGAAGGATCGAATTGTTTGATGGTGAAATTATGGGCATCATTTCCGGAGCCAACGACAAGAGAATCGTAGGTAATGCTCGATGCACCGCTGCATTGTGCGAAAGATGAAAAATTGATAAGTAGCAGGAGGCAGCCTGACAGACATGTCATTTTCCAAAAGGATATGGTCAGAAAGGCTTTCAAACGGAATTTGGATTATAAGATTTCTCACTAATAACTCAAAAGGCTGGCATTTAGTATGCGATTTGACGCGGAATCCCGGCGAGCCTGATCAGGCTGAACACCGATCTTCTAACAGGCCAAAAAAAGTCCCGCAGCTTGCGGGACCTTGACAAAGAATCAAACGAACTATATGTCTTTAATTATTAGCGAGTTATTACAAAACTGCGAGCCAGGTTTTTTCCGTCAGCTCCGGACATCTGTAAAATATAGTTGCCCTGCGGAAAATTTTGAACGGGGATGCTCACCGTAGTACCTGCAGCATGGCTAAGTTTCTTTTCATGCAAGACCTGGCCCGACTGGTTGATCAGCCGGATGGTCAAATCAGCAGTCATGTCACTGCTCAGAGTGACGCTCACGAAATTACTGGCCGGGTTAGGGAAAACCCTGAGTGTTGTAGTCGATTCAAGCCGCACCGCCTTTACTGGAGAGAACTTATATTTTCCGTCTTTATCCATGATCAGCAGTCGATAATATTCCACGCTACCTGAGGGAGATGCATCTGAAAATGAATAATTTACGAGAACATTGGAAGTACCTTTTGCACCCACGGTGCCAATGCCTTGCCAATCACTTGCGTTTGAACTGCGCTGTACAAGGAAATAGCCTGAATTGACCTCCTGAGTGGTAGACCAGGAGAGGCTTACTGAACCCTTGTTCAACTCAGCATCAAAGCTAGCCAGCAACACCGGAAGTGTTCCATCGACTTCGATAGTAAAAGGTGCCGGATGCGCTCCACTAGGTAATGACGGACCGTAAACTGCACCCGTACTTTGCGCAACCGTCACACCATCTGATCCGATCAATGAAGGGGAAGGAGCGGCGAGACCCAATATTTTTGAATAGGCAAAATCAACGGGATTTTGGAGGAACACCCCATCGTATGCACCAGTAGTAGATGCAAGATGCGTGAGTGCCAGGCTGGAGACCGCACTTACTATCTTGATCTTGGGATTACCCGCGCCACCCCTGAGAATGATGTTATGACCCACGAAAATACTACCCGCATTGGTGGTAGGAATATTCACCGAAGAAGCAAAAGCCCCGCTGGAGCCTATGAAGATAGAACCGTTTCCCGTGAGTGTAAAGGAGATGTCAACCGTTATACTTACTCCGTCATTAATCGTCACAGTGCAGCCTGTACAAGGGTTTGAAGGTACGCCGCTGGCACCCCAATTGCTGGGATCGCTCCAATTTCCAGAAAAAATGGCGGTATATGTTTGGGCCGATGCCTTTTGCCCCAAAAACACAATAGCCGCAAGACAAATCACGTAAAACTTTTTCATGCTAAAATCATTTGATTAATTGAATGTGGTTAAGGTAAACCATAGTCAAGCGGATCTTGTGTATTGTCGTAAGAATGGATTTTAGAGAGTAAGCTTAAACGTTTACGAGGATAGGTAGCTCAATGGCGAAATCAAACAATATTTGGTTTAACGAAAAGGCAGGATTGGCAACCAGGAATCTTCATCGGAATGGCGTGTTAAAAATAGAAAGCTTTTTCGGGATTGTCAACAAGAAAGCAAAAAAATGTGGATAAGTTTGTGGGTATCATAGCCAATAAAAGCACAAGCGTTTCCCTACTCTTCATTTTCAACCTTATTCAAAGCAAGTTTATCAATGGCCAATTGCGCAGCTATCTGGCTGGCATCCTTCTTGTTATAGGCTTTTCCCTGGGCCAGTAATTCTCCATCCACAACGGCGCCTACGGTGAAGAGCCGCCTTCCACCTTCGATGCGTTCATCGAGCGTTTCAAATTCCAGGTTTTTGCCATTCTTGTTGGCCCATCCGTATAATTTGTTCTTGTGATTGATCTCCAGGTTTTCCAGGTCATCCATGAAAAGATAGGGCTGAATCAGTCGTTCTATGACCCATTGGCAGGTTTTATCATATCCCTTGTCGAGGTAAATCGCGCCCACCACAGCTTCCAGGGTATTTCCAAAGATCTGGCTCATCTTGAGGGAGGCGTCAAATTTGTTGAAATAGCTGATCTTTTTCATGCCCATTTTAATGGCGATGTCGTTCAACTGGTTCCTGTTGACCATCTTGCTTCGCATCTCCGTTAAAAATCCTTCTTCTTTGTAGGGGTATTTTTTGAAAAGAAAATCGGCGATGATGGCACTAAGGATAGCGTCGCCCAGGTATTCCAGTCTTTCGTTATTCTGATCCGATCCTTCTTTCACTGACCGGTGAGTCAATGCCGTTCTGTATAGTACGGCCTTTCCAGGTGCGAATCCCAACACATTACGCAACTGTTTTTTGAAAGAAGCAACGGAAGAATCGGGTTTTATAATGCGATCAAAGATTCCCACACTGACAATCTACAATTTTTTTTGTTCTGGCAAAAAATTAATACAATATGCTTTGAAAAATTCTTACGGCCATTGGTTATTTGTATTTCTTAACAATAACACAAGCATTATGTCCTCCGAAGCCGAACGTATTGCTCAGGGCGGCGCGCACGGTTCTTTTGCGGGGCTTCCAAAAAGTAAAATCGAGGCGGCTATCGAGTTCGGGATCGTCAGTAAAATGGTTAATGGTGGGCGGTACGATGTCATGAACCACGCTCATGATACAGGCGATGGCTTCCACCACACCTGCGGCACCCAGGCAATGGCCCGTCATGGATTTGGTGGAACTAATATTCAATTTGAAGGCATCTTCCCCAAAAACATCCATGATCGCCCTGATCTCCGAGACGTCGCCCAGTGGCGTGGAGGTTCCATGCGTGTTGATGTAGTCGATATCGCCGGCTTTCATTCCGGCATCTCTCAAAGCTGCATTCATCACATTTTTAGCGCCAAGCCCTTCGGGATGAGGAGCAGTAATATGATACGCATCTGCGGTGGCACCGCAACCTGCAATCTCGCAATAAATTTTAGCGCCTCTGTTGAGGGCATGTTCCAGTTCTTCCAAAATTACCACACCCGCACCCTCACCCATTACAAACCCATCGCGACCCTGATCATACGGACGGCTTGCCGTTTTGGGCTCTTCGTTTCTTTCGCTCAGGGCCTTCATCGCGTTGAATCCGCCAACGCCTGCTTCACTGATCACACTTTCTGATCCGCCGCTCAGGATAATATCAGCCATGCCTAACCGAATTAGATTAAAAGCTTCCATAATGGCATTGGTGGAAGAGGCGCAGGCACTGACGACAGCAAAATTAGGTCCGCGAAAACCGTGTCGCATGGAGATATGACCCGCTGCGATATCGAGGATCATTTTCGGTATGAAGAAAGGATTATACCGGGGTGTTCCATCGCCTTTGGCGAAATTGATCACTTCTTCCTGAAAGGTGATCAGTCCGCCGATGCCACTTGCAAAGACGACACCGGTTCTGTCGGGATTCACAATATCTTTTGAAATGCCTGCATCCGCGACAGCCTGGTCACTGGCGACTACGGCCGTCTGGGCAAAACGATCGAGTTTCCTGGATTCTTTCCGGTCCAGAAACTGGAGCGGATCGAAATTTTTTAACTCACAGGCAAACCTTGTCTTGAACTTCGTCGCATTGAATAACGTAATGAAATCTGCGCCAGGGACTCCATTCAGCAATCCATTCCAATAATCATCTAAATTATTGCCCACCGGCGTTAACGCACCGATCCCAGTAACAACGACTCTTTTCAATTCCATATGGACTGGCCCGGAAAATTTGTTAAGTGATAAATCCGCTTTCTAAGCCTTGGCTTTCGAAAAGCGGATCGAACGAATTCATCGCACAAAGCAGGAGTTCACTTATTTCGCATGTTCTTCCAGGTATGCAATTGCCTGGCCTACAGTAGTGATGGTTTCGGCCTGTTCGTCGGGGATGGAAATATTGAATTCTTTTTCAAATTCCATAATCAGTTCCACTGTATCCAGTGAATCAGCACCCAAATCGTTGGTAAATGAAGCTTCGTTGGTGACTTCCGCCTCCTCCACACCCAATTTATCAACTATGATTTTTTTGACCTTTGTAGCGATGTCTGACATTTTTGTAAAGTTTAGTTACGGCTGCAAAAATATAATTTTTGATTTAAACACAGCACACAAGATATTTTTAATTTTTTAGCGCACATTTGGTAGTCTTGATGCTTTGTACTATTATGCGACCCCCCCGCCAAATATACCGACAATTGCATCCAGAATTTGTAATATTTAAATAACTTCGGGACAGGCTCATTTAAAAATCCCTCATACAGCATGGCACTTAAGCTTATAGATCACGGTTCTCCGGATTATCAACAAATGATACGTTTGCGTACAGATATGCTCCGAAAACCGCTTGGTCTCCATTTTGAACCCGAGGAGCTGGAAAAAGAAAAAGATGATGTATTGATCGGGGCTTTTGAAGATGACAGAATACTGGGCTGCTGCCTGCTTACAAAAATGGATACCGAAACGGTACGGTTGCGACAAATGGCCGTACCCAACAACCTGCAGGGTAAGGGCATCGGAAGGGCACTGATGGTCTTTGCGGAAAATATTGCCCGGGACCTCGGATATAAGACCCTCGTTATGCATGCCCGCAAAACAGCCATCGGCTTTTACGAGAAATTAGGTTACCGTACGACCGGCAATGAATTCCTTGAAATAACTATTCCGCATTTTATTATGGAGAAGAAGTTGATTGGTTGATAATTTGACTGGTTGATAGGTTGGGGTTAGTAGAACAACTTATCAACCAATCAACTTATCAACTTTTATCAACTCAACACCAGCACCAAGCACTGCGTGACTCATTCGCTCCAGAAATGCAAGCAACTGCTGCATCGACTCCACATCCTCAACCACCAACAGGAACAGTTTACCCGCCTGTTTTAGTTTTGCCTTATTGGTCTGCTTTTGAATATAGGAAAGAATATTATTGAAAACGGGTGATTCGAAATAGGGCGAATCGGGACGGTTGATGAAATAACACCTCAATGATTCCTCTTTCAGGATCAATCGCTCAAAACCCAGTGCTACAGCCAATTTTCTGATGCGCACGGTATCAAACAGATCTTCCACCTGTTTTGGAATGGGACCGAACCGGTCAATCAATTCATCCTGAAAATGCTGCAACTCCGCTTCGTTTTCGCAGCTGTCGAGCCGGGTGTATAATGACAAGCGTTCAGTAATACTCTCCACATAACTGTCGGGGATAAGTATTTCCAGGTCTGTATCGATGGTGCAATCCTGCACATAATCTTCCTGTTTTGAAATCTCTTCTTTGAACAGGTCTTTGAACTCCGTTCTTTTCAATTCCTTTATGGCTTCATCCAATATTTTCTGGTACATCTCAAAACCAATTTCAGCCATAAACCCACTTTGTTCTCCGCCGAGCATGTTACCGGCACCGCGTATATCCAGGTCACGCATGGCAATCTGGAAACCGCTGCCCAGGTCGCTGTGTTGTTCCAGGATCTGCAGGCGTTTCCGCGAATCAGCAGGCAGGGTAACCAGCGAAGGTGCAAAAAGATAGCAAAAGGCCTTTTTATTGCTTCTGCCCACCCTGCCCCGCAGCTGGTGCAGATCGCTCAATCCAAAATGATGCGCGTTGTTGACAATGATGGTGTTGACATTGGGAATGTCTACCCCGCTCTCCACAATGTTTGTGCATACCAGCACATCGTACTTTTTTTCAATGAAGTCCAGGATATGCTTTTCGAGTTCATGACCTTCCATCTGCCCATGTGCATAACCGATATTGAGATCCGGGCAAAGGCCCTGGATGATCGCCGCCATCTCTGTCAGGCCCTGTACCCGGTTGTAAATAAAGAACACCTGGCCTCCCCGCTCCGTTTCATAGTATATGGCATCCCGGATGAGGTCTTCATTATATCCATGTACCTCGGTCTGGATGGGTTGGCGGTTTGGTGGCGGCGTATTGATGATGCTCAGGTCCCTGGCGCCCATCAGGCTGAACTGGAGCGTTCTTGGAATGGGCGTTGCCGTTAGTGTGAGGCAATCCACATTGGTCCGGATGGTCTTGATCTTTTCTTTATGCCCGACGCCAAATTTCTGTTCTTCATCAATGATCAGCAGGCCAAGGTCTTTGTATTTCACGTCCTTACCCAGGAGCGCATGTGTGCCGATTATAATATCGATCTTACCCTCTTCCAGTTTCTTAAGGGTTTCTTTTTTTTCTTTAGAAGATTTAAACCGGTTGATATAGTCCACCGTTACCGGAAAATCTTTAAGCCGGTCGCCAAAAGTCTTATAATGCTGAAAAGCCAGGATCGTTGTCGGAACCAGCACGGCAGCCTGTTTTCCATCGCAGCAGGTTTTGAATGCAGCCCTGATCCCGATCTCGGTTTTGCCGAAACCCACGTCCCCGCAAACGAGTCTGTCCATCGGGGAAGGCGATTGCATATCCTTCTTAACATCCACCGTGGCCCGGCTTTGGTCAGGTGTATCTTCGTAAATAAAAGAAGCTTCCAGTTCTGTTTGCAGGTAGTTGTCGGGCGAATGAGCAAAGCCATGCCGGGCTTTTCGCTCAGCATACAATTGGATCAGGTCAAAAGCAATTTCCTTGACCTTGGTCTTTGTTTTCTCTTTTAATTTCTGCCAGGTGTCACTACCCAGCTTACTGACCTTCGGAATGCTCCCGTCTTTCCCGGTGTATTTGGAAATTTTATGAAGCGAGTTGATGTTGACATAAAGAATGTCGTTGTCACGGTAGATGATCCGGACAGCCTCCTGCAACCGGCCATTTACCTCAATTTTTTGCAGACCGCTATACCTGCCAATCCCATGATCGATATGGGTTACATAGTCACCGGGTTGCATTTCCCTTAAACTGCGCAAAGTAAGCGCCTTGTTCTTGTTGTATGCCTGTCTGACCTTGTACTTGTGATAACGCTGGAATATCTGGTGATCGGTATAACAAACAATTTTCAGATCGGAGTCAATAAATCCTTCATGAATAGACGTCGCAACCGGTGTAAAATGGATATCCGATTTTAGGTCTGTAAAAATCGTGTGCAGCCGTTCCAGCTGCAGTGGGTTCTCGGCGAAAAGAAATATTTCATATTGCTTGGCTTCCCAGGCTTTTAAATCCTTGATGAGCAATTCAAACTGCCTGTTAAAAGCTGGTTGCGCCTGGGTATGAAATTCGATTTCGAAAACCGCATGGGGTTGCGTTGGCTTTGGGCCAAACTCAATCAGGTGGCGGCCTTCCAGGCTGGCTTCCAGCAGATCGGCGCTAATAAAATCCGACATATCCACCTCTTTTTTGCCGGATGAATCTTCTTCGTCGCGGTAAGCAGGACCGGTTTTACCCAGCTCCAAAAACGAGTGCAGGTCTTCCTCCTGTTCATTTAATTTTCCCAGGGTATAATCCCAGTCCTGGATCCAAACGACGGTATTCGCCGGAATGAAATCGAAGAACGAGATCTTTTCCTTTCCGGTAAACTGCGTTTCAATGTTCGGGATGATGCTCACCTGCAGCAATTTCCTTTCGCTCAATTGCGTTTCCGGATCAAAGATGCGGATAGAGTCCACATCATTGCCAAACAATTCGACCCGGTAAGGTTTTTCATTTCCAAAAGAATAAATATCCAGGATGCCCCCCCGAAGCGCGAATTGACCGGGCTCATACACAAAATCCGTCCTTTCAAAACCATATCCTACCAGCTTTTCCATCAGTCCATCAATCTGTAGCTCATCGCCTGCTTTGATAAAGATGATGTTTCCAGATAAGGTCTCTGGCAGGACCACTTTTTCGAATAACGCTTCCGGATAGGTGATGACTAATTTTTTATTGCCTCCCAAACTCCACCTTGTCAGCGCTTCCGTGCGCAGCACCACATGGCTGCTGTTGAGCAGCCGGTAATTTTTCTTGTTTTTAAAGGAGGAAGGAAAATAAAAGACATCCAGTCCCCTGGTCAGGCTTTCAATGGTATTGTGCAGGTAAGCCGCTGATTCTGCATCTTCGCAAACAACCACATGATTTAAGCCAGAAGTCATCCTGTTTTCAAAAATGGAACTGATAACGAAGGCAGCTGAGCCACCCTGGAGGTTTTTTAAGTGGATTTTTTGAGGTTGGGACAGGGTTAGCCTGTCCGCCAATTGAAAAAGGCGGGGAGCATTCGCATACAAACCGGATAAAACCTCATTGATCATCGCCGCTGCAAATATACGGATTCGACCGCCGAAAAAACGGGTAAAAAGCAACCGGGAAAAGCAAAAACAAGTATTGTTACAGAAAGAGCGGACATGATCTAGTAGGCGGCATCATAGTCAATTTTGAACACTACTTTGGTGATCTTTTTGGCAACTACTTCAACCGGCGCGATATTGTTGTTTCCATCAAACCAATTTGCAAAAAAGAGCGTACCTTTTTTGGCAAAGAGGGAGTATCGTCCGACAGGGAGTTGAACATTAAAATAGCCGGTTGAATCTGTTTCCACTTTTCTTATCAGTTTGGTTTGAACAGATTCGTAAAACGGCCCCTGGTCATGTTTAATCACCTGGGATAAGTTAGTAAGACCATACACGTAAAGTGTTGTCCTGACCCCTTTTAATGGGGAGGGCTTGATGTCCGGAGAGGGCATTTGGTTACCCGAAATCCTGTAAACATATCCTTCAATACCCTGGCCTTTGGCGCCTTGTTCATTGGATGAAACGGTTATTAAAGGGATGACGGCCATAAAAACGCCCAGGCACTGATTTTTAGGCATGAGATCCTGTTGTTTATCTTCGGGGTAAGTTATTACAAAAAGGAATCTGAAATAGAAAAAACTGTAATTTTAAAGGCTATTTAATATATTAATGAAGCGTATGACGAAAATCAAATTTGTACCCTATGTAGTCTTTTTAATTGTTTTTGCCGGCATCCGGTCCCAAGCCCAGCTCATCACCAATAGGGCAGCACTGCAAAAGGCAAGCGCAGAAATCAGCTTGCAGGAAAAAACGGAGCTGCGAAAACTACTTACGCTTTCGAGACAGAAAGGATGGCCGCTCAGCATCAGGAATAAGACCGGACAAAGGGCAATCCTGACTGGTGTTGATCCCCACGGATATCCTCTTTATGTTGGAACCAATGACCTGGGTTCAGCAGCCAGTATCAGGACCGACCAGCTCTGGCCCGGCGGGAGCACCGGCCTCAACCTCAGTGGGTCTTCTGCCAATATGAAAGGGAAATTGGCGATTTGGGATGAGGACAGCCTGAAATCAACGCACCAGGAGCTGATCAACAGGGTGCTGCAAAAAGATCATCCCACCGGGGTCAGCGACCATTCCACCCATGTTGCCGGCATCATGATGGCTTCGGGAGTAAATCCTGCGGCAAAAGGGATGGCGTTTGGCCTGCAACAGATCCTGGCATATGATTTTAACAACCACCTCTCTGAAATGTCTGCAGAAAGCCCCAATATTCTTGTTTCCAATCACTCTTATGGTACCATCTCCGGATGGAATTATAATAACGACCAGTCGCGTTGGGAATTCTGGGGCAATTCAGGCGATACGGCGGATTATAAATTTGGCTATTATTCTGTAGAAGCCCAGGTCTGGGATTCTATTGCATATAATGCACCTTTCTACCTGATTGTGAAATCGGCAGGGAATAACCGTGATATTAATGGCCCTGCGGTTGGACAGCCTTATTGGCGCTTCAATACCGGCGGCACCATGGTCAGCTCAGGCAACAGACCCGCCGGCATCAGCAGCAATAACGGCTATGACATTATGCCGACCTATGGAACAGCTAAAAATATTTTGACGGTAGGCGCGGCGAATTCCGTTCCGGGCGGCTACACTCAATCCTCGGATGTCACCCTTTCAACCTTCAGCAGCTGGGGGCCGACGGATGACGGAAGGATAAAACCGGATGTCGTGACGGATGGGGTGGATGTACTTTCTGCTATCGCGACGTCAAACAATGCCTATGCCATCTTCAGCGGTACTTCCATGTCGTCTCCTGCTGCAGCCGGTTCTGCCATTTTATTGCAGGAATATTATTCCAAAATTCATGCAGGTGCATTCATGCGCTCAGCCACATTGAAAGGACTGATCATTCATACGGCCGACGAAACCGGTCCGGCTCCCGGCCCGGATTACCAGTTCGGATGGGGTTTGATGAATACACAAAAGGCGGCGGCCGTGATCACTTCAAATAACACAGATCAACTGATCAGCGAAAATAATCTGCTCAATGGAAATTCATTCACACTTCCCGTTGTAGCATCGGGTAAAGGATCCCTTGTCGCAACGCTTTCCTGGACCGACCCCGCCGCCACAGTGAATACCGGAACGCTCCTGAATAATCCTGCACGCAAACTGGTGAACGACCTTGATCTGCGTATAGTCGGTCCCGATAGTACCCGGCAGCCCTGGGTTTTGAATCCGGCCATTCCTTCAGCAGCCGCATTCAATGGCGACAATGTGCTGGACAATGTTGAAAAAATAGTTATTGATAACGTGGTTCCGGGACAATCCTATTCTATCAAGGTGACGCACAAAGGAACGCTTGCCAGGGGCCAGCAGGCATTTTCCCTCCTGGTGAGCGGTGTCGGCGGTCAGGCTTATTGCGCCTCCGGCCCGGCTACAACTGCCGGTACCCGGCTCGACAGCGTAGGTGTCGGGGCATTCAGCAATGTCAATCCTCCTGGTTGCACCGGTCATAGTTTATTCACGAACCTCACCGTGCCCATTCAAGCGAGTGCTGTCAATGCCTTCGCCATTAAGCTGGGCAGTTGCGACGCCACCAATCTTCCGAAGGTCGCAAAGATCTATATTGACTATAATAATAACGGAGTTTTCACCGATGCCGGTGAACTTGTGGCGACAAGCGGGATCATCAGCGGGAATGGGGGTATATTTTCCGGAACCTTCACTACTCCTGCAGGACTAACCATCGGTAATTACACGATGATGCGCATTGTGGCGGTAGAATCCAATGATATTACAACAGTAAATCCCTGCGGAACTTATCCTGCCGGAGAAACGCAGGATTATCGCGTTCAGATCGTAAAATCTTCCAACGATGTTGGCATTACGCAATTAGTGGATCCTCAGGCATCGATATGCGCTGCCGATTCACAAAGAATAACCGTAAGGATTAAGAATTTTGGCTCGGTCTTTCAGACCAATGTGCCCATCACTACAACGGTTAAGAATGGTGCCACCACAATTTTTTCTTTGACGGTCAATTGCCCCGACACGGTTCCTGCCCTGGGTGAAGTGATCTATACTTTCCAGGCTCCGTTCAACGCTGTAGCAGGTGCAACATATACCGTAACATCCAATACCAGTCTTCCCGGCGACCAGGATGCCTCAAACGATCAAAATGTTTCCATTTTTGTTGTCAGCGCGGGCAATGGTACGATCCCTTCAGGTGTCGCAGAGATCTGCGGAACATCGGAAGCCGCGCTCAAGGCCAATACGACGGACAGCAACGATGTTGCGGTATGGTATGACAATATCAACGCGACCAAACCGATTGCAACGGGTAATAAAGCGACAACAACCGTCATCCCGCCCAATAAGACGTATTATCTTGCTCTAAATGATATTTCCGTAAAAGTAGGACCGCCGAACAAAAAAGTTTTCACTGGTGGCGGATACAATGAATTCAGCGGGAATTTTGTGAGGTTCTCCAATTCAGTGCCGCTGACGATCAGTAGCGCAAGATTATACATCGGCCATGCCGGAAAAATTACTTTCACCGTGGCAGATATTGCCAGTTTTAATGCAGACGGTTCATACAGCTATTTTGCGTTGGCGAGTAACACCATAGATGTATATCCGACGACGCCGAACCCACAGCCCGGCGCTGTTGACGGAAATCTTTCGACCGATACCGGTGCTGTTTTTTACCTGAACCTTCCTGTCACCACAACCGGCAATCATGCCATTATCATTGATTGTCAAAATGGGGCCACCATTTTCAGGAATAATAACATCGGCACTAATCCATACCCATTCTCTATTCCGGGCGTCTTTGCCATAACGGGTAATAGTGCAGTGAATACAGCCAATACCTCAGATACGACCTTTTACAGGCGATATTATTATTTCTTTTATGACATGAGCATTCGGCTGGCGAATTGTGCCACCACGCGTGTTCCGGTAGTCGCCACAACCGGCACAGCACCGGTTATTACCCTCGTTGGAAAGATACTCAGCAGTGATGTCGTTTTCGGCAACCAATGGTATCTGAATGATACCGTGTTGGTGGGGGCAACCGGACAAAGCCAGACAGTTGGATTACCCGGCGTTTACAAAGATGTAGTGACTGACGCTGCGGGCTGCCACCTGATTTCGAACCAGATCGTGTATGCTCCTGGTAGTGGTATTGGCCTCCTTGTTGGACCAAACCCCAACAATGGCCTGTTCAATGTACAGTTCTATGTCGCCGACCCCGCGAATGTAAATATCAGTCTCTATAATACAGTGGGGCAACGGGTATATACAAGCGATTATGCCAATTTCTCGGGTGCCTATTCGCAGCAGCTCAATGCCGGCAATGCGGCGGCGGGAGTGTATTTTCTTAAAATTCGTGTGGGCAACAACAATTATGTGAAAAAGATTTTGATCAATTGATGCTGTGAAGTAAAAAACGAGTAGGGCTAAAAATTCCTGTTGCTGTTAAAAAAATGATATATTAGCTGATTCGATTGCTTGCCAATTCGGCGTTCTCAGAGCGGATTTTAGGATCCGCTCTTTTTTTGTGGCTGGCCACAGAAGGGTTTTTTATTTTTTTGTTCTACCTTAATTCAAAATTTATTGCATGTTGCAACCCTGGCAAACCGGAAAGGTGATTCGAATTGAAAACGAAACTGCCACGACACGCCGGTACTGGATTCAATTGCCAGGCCTGACATCCTTTGATTTCAAACCCGGACAATTTGTTACACTTGATCTTCCTGTCCATGAAAAACCCGGCAAACGCTGGCGAAGTTATTCCATTGCTTCGTGGCCCGATGGCAGCAATGTGTTTGAATTGGTGATTGTTTACTTGGAGGGCGGGGCAGGCACAACCTATTTGTTCCAGCAAGTGACCGTTGGCAGCGAGCTGACGCTTCGTGGCCCGCAAGGCGTCTTTGTTCTACCCGAGAAAATTGACAGGGACCTGTTCTTTGTATGTACCGGTACCGGTATTGCACCATTTCGTTCCATGACCCATCACATTTACAATCACAATATTCCTCACGAGCATATCTACCTGATTTTTGGTTGCAGGAAATTTCCCGACGGATTGTATGGCACAGAACTTCGGGAACTGGAATTAAAGCTGACCAGCTTCCATTATATGCCTACTTTTTCACGGGAAGTAGCAGACAATGCCAATCACCTCGTAAGGATTGGCTATGTACATACAGTTTATGAAGAAATTTGTAAAAGCAATATGAATGGAACCGGTCACGACCATGCTCCGGCTCCAAAGCCGGCGAGTTTTTATCTATGTGGCTGGAAGAATATGATCGATGAAGCCAAACAGCGCATACAGCAACTGGGCTATGACAGGAAATCGATACACCAGGAATTGTACGGGTAATTTTATTTTCCGGAGGCGGACTGTTTCAGCAAATTTTCCTTGCTCAATAATTTCTTTCTCAAAGAAACATCTGGAAATTTTTCGCCCTCCAGCGTCTCGTCTTTAATAGCCGTTTTAATTTGGATGACTGGACTTTGAAAATCCTGCAGTTTCGATTCCATGCCCGTATTTTCTTTTTCCAGCGTCAGGATTTCCGCGTAATTGTTCAGGATTTCCCGTTCGAGCTGTTCGATCCTAGACCGGCTTTTGGCGATTTGTCTTCCTCTCAGGCTAAAACCGGCTAGTGCAGCAATTATGACTATCAAAGCGAGAACAAGAACGTTAATAGTAAGCTCGATACTAAGCATTGTAGTTTAATTAAGGTTAATTTTTAAAGAGACAAACGCCTTCATAAGGTATTTCTTGCTGCAAAATTTTCACGGAAGGCAGGGTTTGGTTTTATCGTAAGATATTTAAAATCAATTCAAATGTAAGGTAGAACTTTGAATTAAAGTTTATGAAATTTGTTTTTCCACAATTTCTGCAACCTTTTGAATAGGGATGCGTTCCTGTTTCATGCTGTCGCGGTCGCGAATCGTTACCGTTTGGTCTTCTTTGGATTGGTGATCCACCGTTACACAAAATGGGGTTCCAATCGCGTCCATCCTGCGATAGCGTTTTCCGATCGCATCCTTCTCCTCATAAAAACAACGAAAGCTGGTCTTGCAAACATTCATGATATCCCTGGCAATTTCGGGCAATCCGTCTTTTTTTGTGAGCGGCAAAATCGCCAGTTTGACCGGAGCCAGTTTTGGTGGAAACCTCAGGACGACCCGGCTATCCTGCTTTTCCTCAGTGCTCAGGTCTTCTTCTTCATAAGCCTCGCTCAAAACCATGAGTACCGTTCTGTCTAAACCAACTGATGTTTCTACAACATAAGGAATATAAGCCTGGTTGATTTCCGGATCAAAATACTGCAACTTTTTCCTGCTGAATTCCTGGTGATTTCGGAGATCAAAATCTGTCCTGGAATGTATCCCTTCCACTTCTTTAAAACCAATGGGGAAATGATATTCAATATCGCAGGCAGCATCTGCATAATGTGCCAGCTTTACATGATCATGGAACCTGAATTTTTCCTTTGGAACGCCGAGGGTCAAATGCCATTTCATCCTTTCCTCTTTCCAGTATTCGTACCATTCCTTCTGCGTTCCGGGTTTGATGAAAAACTGCATTTCCATTTGTTCAAACTCACGCATCCTGAAAATAAACTGACGGGCTACAATTTCATTTCTGAAAGCCTTGCCGACCTGAGCAATCCCGAATGGGATCTTCATGCGACCGGTTTTCTGTACATTCAGAAAATTCACAAAAATGCCCTGCGCCGTTTCGGGTCTTAAATAAATTTCGTTCGCCTCCTCAGCGACACTTCCCAGTTGTGTCGAAAACATCAGGTTGAACTGACGTACATCCGACCAGTTGGATGTTCCGCTCACTGAACACTTGATGCGATTGTCCTCGATCAATTGCTTTATTCCCGTAAAATCGTTGGTTGCGAGCAGGCGGTCCATTTCTGCAAGTAGGATCCTGGCCTTCTCCTCTTCTCCCCTGGCCTCCAGGTCATCAGCATAGGCTTCAATTAAATGATCCACCCGGTATCTTTTTTTGCTGTCTTTGTTGTCGATCATCGGGTCGCTGAAATTGTCAATATGACCGCTTGCCTTCCATGTCGTGGGATGCATAAAAATGGCGGCATCAATGCCGACGATGTTTTCATGCAATTGGGTCATGCTCTTCCACCAATAGTCCCGGATATTTTTTTTTAGTTCGCTGCCGTACTGGCCATAGTCATACACGGCGCTGAGTCCATCATAAATTTCACTGGAAGGAAAAATAAAACCATACTCTTTGCAATGGGAGATAATTGCCTGAAAACGACTGATATCATTTGCCATAGTCCGCAAAAATAAGGAGAACACCTGACAGGTTTTACTCTTTCAATTTTTCATTGTTCTGATGCCTCTCCTGGTCACGAATGTTTTTCTTCTCCAGGTTTTTTACAAAAGCGGTAGAAAGATCTACTCCCGTTTGATTGGCGATGCAGATCAGCACCCAAAGTACATCGGCCAATTCATCTGCCAGTTCCTTTCCGCGGTCAGAAGGTTTAAAGGATTGCTCGCCATATAGCCGGCTCATGAGCCTGGCCACTTCACCTACTTCTTCCGTCAGGATGGCCATATTGGTCAATTCGCTAAAATACCTGATGCCCGTGCTCCTGATCCACTCGTCTACCTTTTGCTGCGCCAGGCGGATGGACATTTCATCATTTGACATGATCAACTTTTTTATGGATCCTTAAATGTAGATCTGGCCCTCGAGGTAAGTATTGGCAAAACCGCCGATCAATACCCTGTCCCCGGTCAGTTCACAATCCAGCCAGCCCTTGCGTTGAGACAATTGCATGGCAGAAAGCCTGCTCTTGCCCAATTGGCCGGCCCAGAACGGAACGAGTACGGTATGCGCTGAGCCGGTAACCGGGTCTTCGTCGATACCGGATTGCGGAAAAAAACAACGGGATACAAAATCCACTTCGTCCCCTTTTGCCGTCGCGATCAAGCCCCTTGATTTGATTTGCTTGAGTATGCGAAAATCGGGAGCAAGTTTTTCGATATCTGACTGTCTGTCAAATACAGCGAGGTAATCGAACCTGGAACTGTATAGTGCCACCGGCCGCGCTTTCAATCCTTCCACCACAGCCGGCAGCATGTCTGCGGGCACAGGATTGTTCACCGGGAAATCAAGGGTCAGGCTTCCGTTCTTTTCGCGCTGTACAGACAGTAGACCGCTTTTGGAGTTAAAAACAATTCTGCTTTCATCGTATCCCAGGTGATTGAAATAAACATGCGCGGTGGCGAGGGTGGCATGCCCGCAAAGGTCGACTTCCACCGTGGGCGTGAACCAGCGAATATGAAAACTCTTCCCTTCCGGGATCACAAAGGCGGTCTCCGCCAGGTTGTTCTGCGCAGCAATATGCTGCATGCGATCTTCGCTTAGCCATTGCAGTAAGGGTACAACCGCAGCGGGATTTCCCCTGAACTTTTTTTTGCTAAAAGCATTGACAATATACAGTTTCATGATATGCGAAGTTAGCGATTCAATAATTCAGTCACGGTTCCTGGTATCCATGAGGATGGTCACCGGTCCGTCATTGAGCAACAGCACTTTCATGTCGGCTCCAAATGAACCGGTGAAAATTGGCTTACCGAGATCCGATTCCAATCGGGCGATCATTTTTTCGTAGCGTGGAATAGCCAGTTCGGGCTTGCTGGCACGAATATAAGAAGGGCGATTGCCTTTCTTGGTAGAAGCATGCAAAGTAAACTGGCTTACCAGCAGAATATCGCCACCCGTATCCTTGACAGAAACATTCATCACACCATGTTCATCGTCAAAAATCCTCAGGTTTACGATTTTGCCGCTTAGCCATTCAATATCTTCCGGTCCGTCCGGGTCCTCAATGCCAAGAAAAACCAGCAGGCCCGGACCGATCTCCGATTTAAGCTTGCCACCGATCGTTACTGAAGATTGACTTACCCTTTGTATCACCGCTTTCATGGAACTACTTTCTATTTTCTGTTCTCTATTTTCTACTTCCTAGTTTGTAATTTCGAATAATGAAGATAGATATTTCGGGAGAAATTTTTTTTACTACGGCCAGGAGTGGTGGTAAGGGCGGGCAAAATGTAAACAAGGTGGAAACCATGGTGGAAGGGTATTTCCATATCGGCCAATCCCGATTGCTGACCGGGGAGCAAAAGGAAATGCTTCACAAAAAACAGGTCAATAAGATCAATTCCGAAGGATATTTACAGGTAAGGTCGCAGCAGCATCGTTCCCAGCTGAGTAATAAAAAGGAAGTCATCAGGAAAATGAACGAATTGATCGAAAGGTCTTTAAAAAAAGAAAAGAAGCGCATTGCAACAAAACCCTCCAAAGCCGCGCAGCAAAAACGAATAGAATCGAAAAAAAAATTAGGTGAGGTCAAGGACGGCCGAAGGAAAATAAGGTATAAGGAAGAGTAGGGAAGCGTAAAACAAGGAAAGTGGTATTGAAACAGCATGCGTATTAGTACGTAGGTTTTTCCGGCATTATTACCTATATAATTCTGAGAACTTGCTTTTATTTTGCCTCTAATTAATTAACACTAAAAAAGTTGTTATGAAAACAAAGCACATTTCCTGGCTGTCATTCCTTTCTTTGTCCATACAGATCATGACCATTGCCGGTTGTAAACAACCATCCACGGGTTATGGCAATATCCCCGTCAATGAGGATAGTATAAGAAGGCATATCCTGCCTATCGCAGATGCCATTGAGTACACGAAAAATTTCAGAACCGCGAGGGATACTTTTTACAATCAGCTACCGCCAATGAAAAATGGATTGAACTTCGGACAGGGAGAAGCATTTAACCGGGACGCCATTGCGGTTCTTTTGAATCAGAAGGATTCTGCAGGCCATGATGCAGCGGGTGTACGGATATATTATGGGCTCGACCGGAGCGGCAGCGTCAGGATGGTGCTGGTGCCCTACGATGGCCAGGGAAACGATATCATCAATAAATTGGTCGGAGATAAATCAGTTAAAATACCAGGCATAGCTTCAGCATATGCAGAAGGAAGCGGCGGTCAAACCATCGAAGCGGGACAGCGTTGTCCAACCGTCTGCAGCTCAACGGGTGGTTTGAGTGGACAATAAACCTGGTCATTTATTCTTTGCACAATGGACGTTAACTCAACTTTTGTACTAAGCCAGGTCATCCTGTTTCCGCTTGTTGTAGGGCTGGTACGCTATAAAACGGTGCGCGTAGATTACCGGCCTTTTTTCTGGTTGCTTGTGATCGGCTTTCTTTGCGAGGATGTCAGTTACCTCCTCATTGAACGCTATCAGGTCCATACCAATGCAGTTCCCATCAATATTTATATTCTTTGCGAGTGGGTCTTGCTGGCTTTTCAATTTCATCACTGGGGTTTTTTGAAAAGCAACAAAAAGCTCTTTTATGCTCTGTTGTTGGGAACCGCAGGCATTTGGGTGGTTGAAAATTTAGTTTTCGATCAAATCACTGTTTTCCGGCCCTATTTCCCATTTTTTTATTCCTTTTTGCTGGTCCTGTTGAGTGTACGGGAAATAAATTTTATGATCACGCACGACAACAGGGTCCTGCTCAAAAACACCCGGTTCCTGATCTGTATCGGGTTCATTATCTATTTTATTTATAAGATCGTATTCGAATGGGCTTATCAGCTGAGCCTGCTGGGGAAATCGGATTTCACGACTACGATCATTTATCTGTTTTCCTACATCAACGTAGTCACCAATATTATTTTTGGCATTGCCTTATTAATCATTCCGCAAAACAGAGAATTCAAACTGGAGTAGCGACGTATTATGGAAGATCAGATTCTATACACGACTGTCATTTTCTCCGTTATGATTACGGTGATCATCATATATTTTTTCGCATCCATCATACGATATCACCGGCGTTATATGAGGCTGCAGCGGGAAAGGATCCTGGCCGAAATTACCATCCAGGAAAATGAAAGAAAAAGGATCGCCGCTGATCTCCATGACAGCCTGGGCCCTCTGTTGTCTGCAGTAAAGCTGAACATCAACAGCATAACCATTCAGCCCGAGGATAAAGCAATCCTGGATAAAGCCGGAAAGTCATTGGATGAGATCATTGGCAGTATACGACAGATTTCATACGACCTGCTACCCCACACGCTTCAGCTCAAGGGATTAACCGAGGCCGTCAGGGATTTTATTGGGCATATCGGGTACAAAAATTCGATTAATATCCAGATTTATGTAGTGAAGGATATCCGGGTGCCAAAAGAAAAAGAAATTCATATTTTCAGGATGCTCCAGGAGATCATTCACAATACGGTAAAACATGCCGATGCGAAAAACATGCAAATCGGCATCAGCGCAGAGGACAATTACCTGCTGCTGCTGACGAAAGACGATGGCAAAGGCTTCGACGTGGAACAGGAGAAGCGGTTATCCAGTGGCCTGGGATTAAAGAGCCTGGAGAGTCGCTGTGAAATACTTAATGGGATTCTATCCATGGAGTCCAAGCCCGGTTTCGGCACCAACTATTTTGTCAAAATCCCAATGGATTAATTTACTTTTGATGGGTACTTCATCTCATGAAACGACCCGATAGCATCAACCCGCCCCATTCCGCAGACAGGCATTCCGCCTTAGTTTTGAAAACATATTATTCCCAGTGAAATACGATATCAGCCTCATTATTGCCGATGACCATGAAATTTTCCGCGACGGCCTCGCGCTCATGTTGTCCAAACAGCCAGACATTAACCTGGTGGGCCAGGCAGAAAACGGCAGAGAACTGCTTGAACTGGTAGACAGGCTTCAGCCGGACATTATCATCACAGACATCAAAATGCCCCTGCTGGACGGGATCCAGGCAACCAAGATGCTGCTCCAGAAAAATGCGGGTTGCAAGATCATTGCCTTGTCTATGTTCGATGAAGACAACCTGATCGTGGAAATGCTTGAGGCAGGCGCTAAGGGCTATTTATTAAAAAACGCCGACAAGAAAGAGATCCTTGAAGCTATCGTGACGGTATATGAGGACAATATTTTTTATTGCAGGCATACTTCTGCAAGACTGGCCGCAATGATCGTAAAAAGCAGGTTTGATCCTCACAAAAAGAAACAGGAAATCTTGTTTACTGACCGCGAAAAAGAAATCATCAGGTTGATCTGCCAGCAGCAAACAGCTCAGCAAATCGGCGACCAGCTCTTCCTGAGCAAGCGCACCGTAGAAGGATACCGTACCAAGATCATGGAGAAAATGGATGCCAGGAATACCGCAGGTGTTGTCATCTTCGCCCTGAAGAACAGCCTGATTAAGGAAGCGGATGTCGTGTGAAAAGTTGATAGGTTGATAGGTTGAATAGTTGAATGGTTAACTTCTTAATTGTAACTTCGCCTCTTATCAACCAATCAACTATTCAACCCATCAACCCAAAACTTGAGCAGTATTAAAAAATTGGCGGGACAAACCATCTGGTATGGAGCAAGTTCTATTTTTGCACGATTTCTCTATTACCTGCTCACACCCTACCTCACCCTAAAATTTACAGGAACCCCGCAGTACGGAGAAATGACGCTGGTATATTCCCTGATCCCATTTTTAAACACTTTGATCCTTTTTGGTTTTGAAACAGCGTATTTCCGCTTTATTCAAAAAAAAGAATATGAAGCTGATGTCTATGACACCATTACTACATCCCTCATCGTCAGTACACTGGCGATTACCCTGGTCACGCTGGTCTTCAATCATGAGATTGCACGTTTCATCGGCATCGAAAAACACCCGGAATACATAACCATCAGTGCATTTATTATTGCTTGTGATGCTTTGTCGGCACTACCGTTCGCAAAACTGCGACATGAAGGAAGACCTAAGAAATTTGCCTTTATCCGCATCGCGGGCATCCTGTTGAACATCGCCGTGGCGTATTTCTTTCTTTCCGTATGTCCTGCCCTGCAAAAAAAACATCCTAACAGTATTTTTCTTATCCTCTACAGCGCAGGATTTGGCGTTGGTTATGTCCTGATCGCCAATCTGGCCCAGTCTTTTTTCCAGGTGCTGGCTTTGTCTAAAGAATTGTCACAATTCCGGTGGAAACTCAAAAAGGACCTGTGGAAGCAGATCATCATGTACTCGCTGCCACTGACTATTGCGGGGTTCGGAGGAATGATCAATGAAACTTTTGACCGGATCATGCTCGAAAAAAGATCTGTACTCACCGGCGATGCAGCTACTTACGAAGTAGGCGTTTATGGAGCATGCTATAAATTGTCGATTCTCATTACGCTGTTTGTACAAGCCTTTCGGATGGGCGCCGAGCCGTTTTTTTTCCGGCAGTCGGTTGAAGAGCATGCACCGAAGACCTATGCGCGCGTCATGAAATTTTTTGTGATCACCATTTCGCTGATGTTCCTGGTTGTGGCGCTTTACCTGGATGTGTGGAAATATTTTATACGGGATGAAAAAATGTGGCGCGGCCTGAAGGTCGTTCCCATCCTGCTTTTCGCGAATATGTTCCTGGGTATTTATTACAACCTTTCCATCTGGTACCGCTTATCGCACAAGACGAGTCCGGGTGCATACATTACGCTGATCGGGGCTGCCATCACCCTGGGTGTAAATTATTTTTTCATTCCCCGCTACAGCTACATGGCTTGTGCATGGGCCACTTTTCTTTGCTATGGCGGCATGATGGTGATCTCTTATGTGTGGGGCCAAAAAGAATACCGCATTCCCTACGCATGGAAAAAGCTCCTGGCCTATATGGTGATCGTGGCGATCCTTTATTTTGCTCATCTCTTCATCAAAGAGACCTGGAAATCCACCCTGCTCAGCCTGTTGACTGCCACTTTATTTACCATTGGGTACGCGATTTTTATTTTGCAGATAGAGCGAAAGGAATTTCAAAAGATACCGTATGTCGCGAGATGGATTTAGGGAATGTAAAATCTAAAATGTAAAATATTAAATGTAAAAGTTGTACTGACTTTACTTTTACATTTAATATTTTACATTTTAGATTTTACATTTACAAAGGGGTTATTTTTTTTCTCAAAACCGATACTCGTGGGTTCTCCGTGACCCGGGTAGACAGTGGTTTCATCAGGCAGAATGTACATGACTTCCCGGATACTTTTTATGAGCTGATTAGAATCGCCACCGGGGATGTCAGTTCTTCCAATGCTAAGGCGGAATAGTACGTCACCAGAAATAACGAATTGCTGTGCCGGACAATAAAAGCAGATGCTGCCAGGTGAATGGCCGGGCGTAAAAAGGATTTTGAGCTCATCTTCGTCCAACCAAATGCTCTTCCCTTCGTTTAGAAAAATAAGTTCCCCCCTGTAATTTTCAAAAGGCATGTTCCAGCGCAGGCCGGCTTCAGGTGCTAGCCGCAGCACCTCTTTTTCCTTTTCGTGCAAATGCAGCGGAAGACCATAGCTGTCATGCATAAACTTATTTCCAAACACGTGATCGAGGTGGCAATGCGTGTTTAACAAAAATTTAGGGTTCAATCCGTTTTCCGTGATGAATTCTTCAAGCGATCTTCGTTCATTTCCGAAATAACAACCCGGATCGATGACTATGCAGGCATCTTTTTCATTGAACAACACGTATGTATTTTCCTGGATGGGACTGAATGTAAATGACTTTATGGTGAGCATACGCCAAGCATTTTCAAGGTAAAATGAATTTTACTGATAATATGGATTGTTTTAACTTTAAAAATTCAAAGAATTGGTATGCAAGATCCTCAGTTTAAGTTGAAGCCGAAATATTTTTTTTTAGTTTTCATAGGTTTAATTCTTTCATATTTTCAGGGTTCAGCGCAGGTGAATACTGTTGAATTTGGTCAAAACAGGATACAATTCAAGAAGTTCAAATGGAAATACTATCAAACCCCCAATTTTAATACCTATTTCAGCCAAAATGGTCAGCCGCTTGGGAAATTTGTTGCCCAACTGGCGGAAAAAGAACTGGCCGGAATTGAACAGCAGGTGGAGTATGGCTTGCAACGTCGTGCCAATATTGTGATCTACAACAGTTTCAATGAAATGGAACAGTCGAATATCGGGTTGAACCTCGATTGGCAGACAACAGGAGGCATTACGAAGCTGGTCAACAACAAGATGATCGTTTATTACACCGATGATCACAACAAACTACGTATCCAGGTCCGGCAAGGGATCGCCCGGATCCTTGTGGAGAATATCCTTTTTGGCGACGACCTCGGCGAGTTCGCTGCCAACCAAACCTTGCTGGATCTTCCGGCGTGGCTTACAGATGGGTACATCGAGTACATCGCCGAAAATTGGAATACCGACCTGGATGATCAATTGAAATCGGCCATTCTTTCGGGTCGTTATACCAATTTCTACAACATGGCCTTTGAGAAACCGAACCTCGCCGGCCATGCATTCTGGTATTATTTCGCCAACAAATACAAAAAAGAAAATGTAACCTATTTTCTTTACCTGGCGAGGGTATACCGTAACCTCAACAGCGCAGCGCAACGAATATGCAAGAAAAAATTCAAGGAAGTGTTGAAGGATTTTATGAATGAAGAAGACGAACGGTATCAAAAGGATATTCGTGGCCGCAGGAATTTTCCAAAAGGAACCATCTCGGTCGTAGAAGAAATTTCGGACCGAAAAGATTTTTTTAGATTTTCTCCTAACCCTGCCCTCCGCAGCCAGACCTATGCCGTGGTTGAATACCATAGCGGTCAATATTGTGTAGTACTCCACGAAAATTTTGTGAATACCAAGGTCCTGTTGAAGATTGGCGTCCGCGTAAATGATAAACAGATCAATCCCAATTACCCGATGATCGCCTGGGATGGCAAGGGTACCCGTTTGGCCGTGTTATATTGGAAAGAAGGAAAAATCAGGTTGTTTGTTTACGACGTAGTGGCAAAATACAAACGAACGGTAACGGACCTGGATATGTTTGACCAGGTTCAGGATATGAAATATATGCTCGATCCCAACACACTTTTATTCAGTGCAGTGAAAAACGGCCAGTCAGATATATTCTTGTATAAGATCGATAATGGATCTGTCGAACAGATCACCAATGACGTGTACGATGACCTTGACGCGACCTTCGTAGCATTTCCAAATAAAAGCGGGATCATTTATTCTTCCAACAGGCCAACCGCCAATGCGAAAACCAGCGATACGGTACTGCCCTCCAATAACCGGTACAATATTTTCCTGGTTGATAATTGGAATAAGAGCGAGTTCAAACAGATCACCGAACTCACCCATTTAAAGTACGGTAATGCCCGCTTTCCCATGCAATACAACAATTTTCATTTTACTTTTATCAGTGATGAAAATGGGATCTCGAACAGGTATGCCGGCTTCTTCACAACGCAAAGAGCAGGTGTGGATACGATCTATAAAATAGGCGATGAAGTGCTGCGCAATCCAGACCCGAAAGAATTGGATTCGACGTTACAGGCACAAAAAAAGAGCGAGCCCGACACTTTATATGCCTTTTCCATTACTAACGATTCCGCATACGTGTTCCCACTGACCAATTACCAAAGCGGTTTGAAAGAAACCAAGATCGCCGGCGATAACGGACAGGTGAGTGAAGTGAGACAGGAAGGGGACCTTAAGTTTTTGTACAAATTGAAAGTGGACGAAAGCGCCCTGAAGAAAAGAAATATTAATCCCAAGCTAACGGATTACAGGAAGCAATCCATTACGGAAGGACAGCAGGCCAGCGGGCAGGCGCTCAAGTTCCAGCAAAAAACAACGGTCGATACGGCCAAACAAAAGCAGGATTTTTTTGAAAGCGAATTCGATAAAGAGAAAAAGGACAGCACATTACCCTCTCCGTTGTTGCCCGAGGAAGCAGGTCCGGATGAGTCGGTGTTAAAAAAAGCCAAGTTGTTTGACTACAAACTTAAATTTTCGGCCGAGAATTTTACTGCAGGCTTTAACAACGACGTGCTGATCAATAAATATCAGCCCTATACCGGCTCCCTGCCGATTCAAATGGGTGGTGGACAGGCTTTCAACGCCATGTTCAAAGCATCCGTGTTTGATTTGTTCGAAGACCTCAGGTTTACTGGTGCACTCAGGCTTCCACTTTTCGGCGGTACCAATTCGAGCCCGATTGGAAATACAGGTTCAAGTGTTTTCGTTCCCAGCAATTCGTCTTTTTTTGATGGTGGCGGGGAGTGGTTCACGCGTGTTGACTATTTGAAACGGAGATTTGATTATTCATTGATTTACTATCGCGCAACCGACGTGGGCGCGGCCATCGCCACTGTTGATGGAAATACAACTGTCTTTGACGCAAAAGCCTATACCAATCTTTTCCAGGCCGTGATTAAATATCCTTTTGACCGTGCAAGAAGTTTACGTCTGTCCATCGGGGAAAGAACCGATAAGGTTATACTGCGCCCTGATGGAACTACTTTTACCGTAGACACGCTCGCGCTGAAGGCCCCCGATCAGGACAAACAGGTCTATGCGCTCATGCACCTGGAGTATGTCTTTGACAATACGGTGCTGAAAACAACCAATATCTGGAACGGACTCAGGTATAAGGCCTATATGGATTGGAACATTCAGGTCAATAAGCCGCAGCAGGCGGAAGGGAGGTACACATTCAATTTCGGATTCGACGCCCGCAATTATTATCCTATCTACAGGAACTTTATCTGGGCCGTTCGGGCAGCAGGCGATTTTTCCTGGGGGAACAGAAAGATCGTTTATTATCTCGGAGGCACCGACGGGTGGCTTTTTCCGAAAGCAAATCAAACGCCAACTCCCCAGGATCCGAACTATGCGTTCCAATCCCTGGCAGTAAACCTGCGTGGATTCAATCAGAATGTGGCCAATGGGAACAATGCGGTGATCATCAACAGTGAATTGCGCCTGCCGGTTTTTACTACCCTTTTCAATAAGCCCATCAACAATGCCTTCCTGAGAAATTTTGAAGTGCTGCAGTTTTTTGATCTGGGTTCTGCCTGGAATGGTGCCTATTCGAAGATCGAAAGACCAACGGTGCATTATACGGATCCCAACAACAATAACCTCGAAGTGCTGATTAAGGCAGGCGGTATCGGCCCTTTTGTAGGCAGCTATGGGTTTGGCATACGAAGCACGCTATTAGGGTACTTCCTCCGGCTGGATACGGGATGGGAAATGCTTGGGTTTTTTAAGGCCAAGCCGGTTTGGCATTTTTCTATGGGAGTGGATTTCTAGGAAATGACAAAGCCAAATTTTTAAGCGTGAGATAGATCAGCGTCATCAATACTGAAAAGCAAAAGATCATACCCCATGCATCGTGAAAAACAAATGGATGAATCAAAACGTGTCCGATGTCGTGGATAAGCTGAAAAGGATTGGCGATCACATCCCATGTATTGTACCTGAGATACCGGCCAGTGTAAATACCAAGGGCGTTCACCCACATCACCGGGTACAAAAAAAACAATTCATGTTTCCATGATGCGTGTCTGAGCAGTATTTTTTCCATCTGCCTGACGGATAAAATACCCAGCAACAGCGCATTCCACGCAAATGACAAGATGAGCACCAGGTCGTACCAGAGCGGAACAGCTGTTTCATTGTGCTTGTCTCCAAGGTGAAATAAATCAGTAAGAATATAAAAAGCATTGGGTACACACAAAAGCCAAACCAGGAAGAAAAAGATAACGAGTGGCTTTTTGTCTGTCCAACCAGGTTTTGAAGTCAACAGGTTGGTAAAAAAATAGGGTACGGATGCCAGGAATAAATTCCAGACCAGGAAAACAAAGGTAAGCCTGCCCGTGTGGAATATTCTTGTCACAATCAATCCGCAACTGAATAAAATAGATAACATAATAAGTTTTTCCATTTCAGTTCGCAGCGAAAAGATCCTGTACGTTGGTGAGGACAACAGATTTTTCATTTTCATAAGATTTTTGGAATAAAGATCAATGATCCAATAATCACAGCCGTGATAGCAGCTATCAATACCGCAGCGCCGGCCACATCCTTCACAAACCCCAGCAGCGGGTATTGTTCCACCGTAATAAAGTCAACCAGCTTTTCAAGTGAAGTGTTAAACATTTCTGCCGTCCACACGATGCCAACAGCTATCACCAACTCAATCGCTTCGCTTCTCGACACACCCAGCAATAAGGATAAGATCAACACCAAACAGGTTGCCAGGAGGTGTATCCTGGCATTCCTTTCATGAATGATAAACTTTCGCATCCCGGCAAAAGCGTCCCGAAAACTTTTGGCCTGTCTGCTGACCGAGAATTTTTGTGGTTTCATAGTTTGTTTTTACGGATGGCCCAGGGCCGTCAATACCTGCAATGCTCGATGATGAGATAAGCCAGGAGCAGAACGAACAGCAATGCGCCCTGCAGCGAAATCGCCGTATTCAGCCAATGATTACGATAATAAACAAATACCTGTGAATCGAGTATCCGCTTACGCAACTGTAATTGTATCATCGCCGGCGTATTCAGCATGATGGCGAATAAGGGACCATACAGTATCCATACACCCCGGTTAAAGGAGAATATATCGAATGGTGCCTCCAAAAATGAAGGCGCAATATGATAGTAGAGTGTCGTGGAGCCGAACACGACCCGGACAAATAATGTAAGCAAAAAATAACTGGCCGGAATCAGCAGGATCAACCCAAGAATGGGAATCGTCAGGGGTTTCATAGAAATTTTCATGATGAGCTGTTTTCTTTTGATATTGAGTTTTGTCGATTGATATACATGAACTGGATCAGGCCGGCGACAGCAATCAGACCCATGGCTACAAGCCAGCACATCAGCGCCATTGTGCTGAGTTGTTTTTCTCTTGATTCTATTTCATTCAATGACCTGCCCAGGGCGATGAAGCCGGCAGCAGGATAAGCCGCCTCCAGCACAACCATGGCCATCCGGATACCTTTCCGCGGTTGCCAGGTAACGCGTTCTTCGCCATGCGTTTTTACATATTCAAATACTCCCTCCGGCAGTTGTGGAAATTTTCCATCCAAAAAGCCAGAGGACCTGATGGGCTGATATTCTTTATCATAGATCACGGCAAAAACGCCAAGGCTCTGCGACAGGTCAATACTGTCTGTAAATAATTTTTCGGCAGATCCTCCCTGTTTAAGATGATGTCTTATTTCATAAGCCAGCTGGATTTGCGGATCGTTAGCCGTTGACCGGTAATTTTGTTGTACTGCCACGTACACCAATCCAATCAGCAGGCTGGTCACGGCCATTGCGATGGCATGCGGAAAAAAGAAAGCCATTTTCATACTTTTTAATTTTAGGGCCCGATATTCGAAAGTGCTTTGCATTTCAAAGTATTTGGGGAAAAAAATTATTTAACTCCCCTGATCATATTTTCCAGCGCTTCAATGTGTTCGCTGAATGCCTTTTCCCCGGACTTGGTGATGGAATAGGTCGTGTTGGTTTTCCTGCCCACAAATCCTTTGTGCACTTTGATATACCCATTCTCCTCCAGGTTGATGAGGTGCGAAGCAAGGTTTCCATCGGTGAGCTCCAACAATTGCTTCAGGTCATTAAAATTGACCTCGTCGTTCACCGACAGTATACTCATGACGCCCATCCGGATACGGCTGTCAAAAACTTTATTCAGATTTCCAATCGGGTTCTTCATTTTTTGTCATATTTCCACCACATGATTATGCCATATACAATATGGATTAGGCCAAAACCAAGGGCCCAAAAATACAACCCATCCTCAGCATAGTACATACTCACAATGCCAAGCAGGATTTCCAGGATACCCACATACCTGATTTCGCTGAGTGTGTATTTACTCGCATTCACCAGGGCGAGACCGTAAAAAACCAGGGTCCCGGCAGCCACCAGCCTCCCTTCATTATGATAGATAAGACCTCCGACAAACAATCCTCCTGCAGCCAGAGGAATGGCCAGGTTGATCAGTAACTTTCTGGAACTGCGATCCCAAACCGGCAGGCTGTTTTTTTTTGCCTTTCTCCAGGTGAAATAAAGAGAAGAGGTCAACGCAACGGCCAATACCACCAGTGCAAGAATCACCAATTGCCATTTCAATATGGACAGGGCAATGTTACCATGATAATATTCATCAATCCAGCCATGAGCAATATATGCCCCAAGTAAAGCGCATATACCTGCACTTAAGCCACTCAAACCGCTCAGCGAAATGAAACGGGATGAGCGCTCCATCATCCGTTTAATGTCCTGCAGGGTTTCTAAAGAAGGATTCTGGCTGTCCATAAAAGTACTTTGAAACACAAAGTAACTGATAAATTCCTGATTTTCCAAACATTTTCCCCTTTAAAAGTTTAAACCGGCTTCGGATCTTGATCAAACTACCAGCTGTTTTGTCAAAACTTTGGCAATCCCTTTTATGCCAATTCAGTATTTTTGAGCATATGTACTTACCGAAATATGGCCAACACAGCATTTGGATGGTGGTACTGTTTTTTTCGGCTTATCATGTCGGCCATGCTCAGACAAAAGTCCTGAAAGGCATCATCAGAGATGCGCATAGCGACGAACGCATTCCCTTTGCGTCCATGCAATTTAAAAAGGGAAGAACGGGAAAATTGAGCGACTCTGCTGGTACTTTTACGTTCCGTTTCGACGACTCCTGGCCAAAAGACACCCTGGTCATCTCGTATGTCGGATTTATGAACTACAATATTGTATTCAATGATTCCCTGCTCCGGAAAATGAACAAGGATACCATCACCCTTTCGATTCTCATGGAAAGAGGAAAATATGACAATGAAGTGGTGGTCATGAAAAAAGTAGATTTTGGCCTCCTGCTTTGGAGAAAAATTGTAAGAAGAAAACAAAGAAATGATCGTTACCGGTTCCAGAATTTTTCTTATGAGTTGTATAACAAACTGGAGCTAGACATTAATCGCATAAACAAAGAAAAGCTGGGGAGTATAAAACTGCTTCGGCCTTTCAGTTTCATACTGGAGAATGTGGATACTTCTGAAGGACCGCCGTTTTTACCCGTCTTTTTAACAGAAACACTCTCTGATTATTATTATCAAAAAGCCCCGTTAAAAAGAAGAGAAGTCATCCTGGGTAGCAAAACGCTGGGTGTGGATAATGAAAGCATCAGCAAAATGCTGGGTGGTATGGAACAGAATGTCGATTTCTACAATAATTTCATACCGGTATTTGACAAACGATTTGTTAGTCCCATCAGCAATAACGGCGACAATTACTATCGCTACAAAATTGTAGATACACAGTATGTCAACAAACGGAGGTTACTCCACCTGATCTTCACACCCAAACGAAAGGGCGAAAATACTTTTGAAGGAGATTGCTGGGTGCATGATAGTACTTTTGCAATTCAGAAGATGAATCTCCGCCTGGATGCAAGCGCCAACCTGAACTTCGTGGAACAGCTGAGCCTGATCCAGGAATTCGAATTGATCAATGATTCTACCTGGTTCCTCTCCAAGGATAAGTTTGTCATCAACCTTGCACCGCTGGGAAAAAACAGGTCAGGCTTTATTGGCCGAAAGACCACCACGTACAAAAACATCGTCATCAATGATTCAATAGTAACCAATGAACTCGATAAGAATAAGATCATGGAAGAATTGATCATGGCGCCCGAGGCGAGGGAAAAAACAGATTCCTTCTGGGCCAGTTCAAGGCATGAGGATCTCAATAAGAATGAAAAGGCCGTATACCACATGATCGATACATTATTGAAGATGCCCCTGTTTCAAAAATACACCGACATCCTCAATTTTCTGGGAACGGGCTACTACGATATCGGCAAATTCGAGATCGGACCATGGTACAATTGGATCTATTCCAATGAACTCCAGGGATTCAGGCTACGATTTGATTTAGGCACCAACAGGTTTTTCAGCAAGAACATCATCCTGCATGGATACCTGGCTTATGGTTTTGGAGATCGGGTTCTTCGTGGAGAAGGAGATGCGATGTACATGTTCAAGCGGAATCCGAGGCTCACCATCTTCGGGATGTACCGCAATGACCTCGATTATAACCAGCAATACTACGACGAAATCACCTCCGACAACATCTTTGCGCTGGCCGTTCGAAAAGCAGGCATACCCATCAAATTCATTAACCTGGAACAGGAAAAACTGGAAATATTCAAAGAGTGGCATTCCGGCTTCTCTATAACGCTTACGGGAGACCGTAAGTTATATGATCCCCTGCTTAACCTGCCACCAAAGGAAATTTTCCTGGGCACAAGCGGGCAGCCCCTCAACACTTTTGAACTATCGGTCAATCTTCGCTTTGCTTTCCTGGAAAAATTTTTTGAGACTACTTTTTACCGCAGCAGCCTGGGAAGCGATTACCCCATTGTTTCTTTTAAGTATACCCGCGGCATCCAGGGTGTTTTGAACAGTAGTTACCGATACGACAAGATCTTTGCAAGCATTTCCGATTATATTAAAGTACCTCCATACGGCAACATTTACTATAACTTGTTTGGCGCACAAACTTTCGGCACGCTACCCTTCCCGTTATTGAACGTCGCGCCCGGAAATGAAACTTATTATTACAACAGGTACGCGTTTAGTCTTATGAACAAATACCAATATTTATACGACCGGCTGATCGGGGTGAATTTCGAACACAATATTGGCAACGGGCTGTTCCGTTTCATTCCTTTTACCCGGAAATTGAAATTCCGGCAGTTCTGGACAGCCAAAATGATCGTGGGAAGTCTGACCGAAGCCAACAGGCTGTACAATTCCTCACCCGGATATATTTTTGATAATATCAATGGCAAACCATACCTGGAGCTGGGTACAGGCATCGATAATATTTTCAAAGTGCTTCGGTTTGATTTTGTATGGAGGGTTTTGCCACAGCCGCTTCCTGCCAATGCGCAGCAAAGATTTGGTATATTCGGAAGTTTCAGACTGGATTTTTAACAGGACACTCATGATGCGGAATTATTTTCGCCCTGCCATAATTTTCCCTAATTTACTGTTGACATTCCTCATCAACTAACGATTGCATGCCAGACTTGCGCCTCATTTTTCCTGGCATGCGCAACCAAAACACAAACAGATGACTCCCTTTCTAGGCGAATTAATCGGTACCGCATTGCTGATCATTTTAGGAGACGGCGTTGTAGCCAATGTTGTGCTGAGCAAGACCAAAGGAAATGGCGGTGGATGGATCGTGATCACCTTCGGTTGGGCTATGGCCGTCTATACGGGAGTGTTTGTTGCATCTCCCTACAGCACGGCTCATTTAAATCCTGCCGTCACCATCGGTCTTGCCATCGCCGGTAAATTCGAATGGGCTTCGGCTCCAACCTATATCGCGGCACAATTCCTTGGCGCCATGACCGGAGCATTCATCGTGTGGCTTACCTATCGCAGGCATTTCGAAGAAACGGCCGATGCAGAAGCCAAACTCGCCGTGTTTTGCACGGGCCCGGCCATCAGGAGTCCGATGGATAATTTGTTCGCAGAAATGGTTGGCAGTTTTGTATTGATTTTTGGAGTATTGTATATTCTCGGTCCGACCATTAAACTGAATGGAGCGGAAGGAAACCTGGGCCTGGGTGCGATCGGTGCACTTCCTGTTGCCTTGCTTGTTTTGGCCATTGGATTGTCATTAGGCGGGCCAACGGGTTACGCAATTAATCCTGCAAGAGATCTGGGTCCACGGATTATGCATTTTCTTTTGCCGATTCCTAAAAAAAGGGATAGTGACTGGAAATATGCCTGGGTACCGGTTCTTGGGCCGGTTCTTGGTGCTATGATTGCTGCAGTATTGTTTAATTTGCTGATGAAGCAAGGTGCTGTTACAGGCTCGATTCGTTGATATCGTCATTTGTCAAGAGCTTCCCCGATAATTGCGCATGCCTTTCGAATCTCATCTTCAGATATAACGAGCGGGGGCGCCAGCCGCATGCATTGAGGCGCAAAGAGGAACCAGTCTGAAAGCACGCCGCGCAAAATGCAATAGTCTATGATTCTTTTATTCGTCTCAAAATGATCAAATTCAACTGCAATCAGTAATCCATTTGAGCGAACCGCCTTTATTCGATCGTGAACCAGCAATGATCTGAAAAGCGCTTCTTTGACAGGTACTGTGTCAATCCAATCTTCTTTCAATAACAGCGTCATGGCAGCCAATCCGGCGGCACAGGAAACAGGATGGCCTCCAAAAGTGGTGATATGCCCTAGCACCGGCTGATCTGTCAATGTCCACATCAAATCCCTGTCGGCAATAAAAGCACCCAAGGGCATGCCCCCGCCAAGAGCCTTCCCCAATAAGATGATATCAGGCACGATCCCAAACTGTTGAAATCCCCACCAGGTGCCCGTACGGCCAAAACCGGTTTGAATTTCATCCACTATCAATAGCGTCCCGGTCTCACTGCATTTTTTTCTCAACGCCTGCATCCAGGCTATCGTTGGCGTGTAAACGCCTTTTTCCGCCTGCACCGGTTCTGTGATCACACAGGCCGTTTTTCGGGAAATATGTTTGAGGTCCTCGATGGAATCGTAATCCAGGTGTAAAACATCCGGCAACAAGGGCCGGAATGCATTGCGCCAATGCTCATCTCCCATAACGCTTAAAGCTCCCTGGGTAGAACCATGATAAGATTGTTTGAAAGCAAGGATCTGGGTTCGGCCGGTTGCCCTTTTGGCCAATTTCATGGCGCCCTCCGTGGCCTCCGTGCCTGAATTGGTGAAGTAAACGCTATTTAGCAACGGAGGCAGATGACTCACCAATAAAGCGGCATATTGAACCTGGGGGGATTGGATGAATTCCCCATAGACCAGCACATGCAGGTACTGATCCACCTGCCGTTTAATGGCCTCCACGACGGCAGGATGACGGTGGCCTGTGTTGCATACGCTGACCCCGCCGATCAGGTCCATATATTCTTTCCCCGCTGCATCATAAAGCGTGATCCCCTCGGCTTTTACGATTTCAAGTCCCAGGGGAGTCGGAGAAGTCTGGGCCAGGTGTTTTAAAAATAATTCTCTTTGATTCATCTCACTTACCTTATGAGTGTACGGTTATCAGTAGATTTGTAAAGCTGCGAAGTTAGAATCCTCAGCATTGATAACCATTAAATTTTAGATCATGCCAGTTATTCTTCCTGTCAAAGGGGTCTTTCCAAAAATGGGTGACAATTGTTTCCTCGCCCCCAATGCAACCGTAGTGGGAGATGTGGTGATGGGCAATGATTGTAGTATTTGGTTCAATACCGTGATCCGCGGGGATGTTAACAGCATCCGGATCGGGAATAAAGTGAATGTACAGGATGGTGCCGTCATTCATT
>Ga0193728_1000044_pt1 | contig 47887 bp, 43 predicted proteins | sample U1c1metaG_FD_143037 | JGI IMG/M metagenome (GOLD analysis project Ga0193728, IMG submission 143037) | Soil microbial communities from a riparian zone of the East river system, Colorado, United States - U1c1 | ecosystem: Environmental > Terrestrial > Soil > Riparian zone | place: USA: East River... | reverse complement strand
TTCTCGGTCAGTGATGACGTCAATTTTAAGTTGCGTGGCCTTTTAAAGTATAGTTTTAGCATTGGCGGGTTCTTAAACAGGAACCGCGTCTTCATCCAGGACTACCAGCATTTTAACGGGAACCAGACGATTTTTGCCAGTCAATACCTCAACAGTTTCCAGATCGCGCCCTATTACGAGAACAGTACCACGGCCTCATTTTATGCGGTGGGTCATCTCGAACATCATTTCAATGGAATGATCACGAACAAGATCCCCTGGTTCCGAAGACTGAAATGGAACCTGGTTGCCGGAGCCAATGCATTTTATGTGAATGGGAACAATAATTACGTAGAGATCTTTGGCGGGGTAGAAAACATATTCAAACTCATCCGGATCGATTTTGTCGGATCGTACCTGAACGGCCAAACGGGTCAGTTTGGTGTGAGAATAGGGTTGGGCGGGCTGTTGGGCGGTATGTTCAGCGGTGGCAATGCAAAGATCAGCATCAACTAGAATCCATTATCTTTGCATTGTTTGGAAATTTGGTTCACCCTGCAAGTGTCCCGTTCAAATTTCAGGAAATGACTTTACACAATCGCATCTCCCAAAAGGAGCTTAAGGAAAGGCTGTTCCGCGAAACGGAGCCGCGCACCACGCTTTCTTTTTACCGTTATTTTCACGTCGATGACCCAGCGCAGTTCAGGGATGACCTGTACCGTCGGTTGGATGCCCTAAAGGTCTTTGGCCGTATTTATGTTGCCCGCGAAGGCATCAATGCCCAGGTCAGCGTTCCCCAAAGCCAGTTTGAATCTTTTAAATATTGCCTGGATTCGCTTGAACCCCTGAAAGCACTTCGGTTGAACATTGCCGTGAACCACGACGGTAAATCTTTTTGGGTGCTCAAGGTCAAAGTGCGGGACAAGATCGTCGCAGACGGCATTTCGGATGAGTCATTTGATATGAGCCGCAAGGGAAAATATGTGGATGCTCCCGAATTCAATCGACTCGCCGCAGATCCCGCTACTATAATTGTCGATATGCGCAACCACTATGAATTCGAAGTGGGCCATTTTGAAAATGCCCTGGAGATACCTTCCGATACCTTTCGCGAACAATTGCCCATGGCCGTGGACGTGCTCAGGGATAAAAAAGACATGAACATCATCATGTATTGCACCGGCGGGATACGTTGTGAAAAGGCGAGCGCTTATATGTTGCACCATGGATTCAATCATGTATTCCATCTCGAGGGGGGCATCATCCATTACGCGAACAGGGTAAGGGAGGAAGGAATCGAAAACAAATTCCTGGGCAGCAATTTCGTCTTCGACGAAAGGCTGGGAGAGCGGATAGGCGGCCAGGTGATCTCGCATTGTCATCAATGCGGTCAGCCGAGCGATCTGCATACCAATTGCAAAAATGAAGCCTGCCACCTGCTATTCATTCAATGCGATGCCTGTTCCGCTCAATACGATGGTTGTTGCAGCGCGGAATGTCAACGGGTATGGCTTCTACCCGAAGAAGAACAAAAACTATTGCGTAAAGGGAAGACAAATGCGATCATGGTATTCAATAAATCCAAAAAAAGACTTCGACGGCTTCCCGGCACAAAGGATTAGCTCGACGCTATTCCGTCTAACATCTCTTTGAGGAATGCATCCTTGTTCCCCTTATAAACATGCAACGGCTTTAGCGTACTATGAAATATTTCCCAAAGCGTATAAAATGCGCTGGTAAGTTTCTTCGTCGCTCAATGACTGGGGGACAAATGTTTCGCCAATCACTTTTTCATACAGCTCAATGTAACGCCTGGAAATAGTATCGATCCATTCATCCGTCATGTCGGGCACGGTTTGCCCTTCTTTGCCCATGAAATGATTTTCGATCAGCCATTCCCGAACGAACTCCTTGCTCAGTTGTTTTTGCTTTTCACCTTTCTCCTGTCTTTTTTCAAAACCATCGGCATAAAAATAACGCGACGAATCAGGCGTATGGATTTCGTCCATCAGATATACTTTTTCCCCGATCTTTCCGAATTCATATTTTGTGTCGGCCAGGATCAGTCCTCTTTTTGCAGCCAGCTCCCTTCCCCGCCGGAATAAGGCCAGGCTGTATTGTTCAAGCAAGATATAATCTTTTTCTTTCACCAGGCCGCGGGCGATGATCTCCTCTTTTGAAATGTCTTCGTCATGACCCATTTCGGCCTTGGTGGAAGGCGTGATGATGGGCTCAGGGAAAAAATCGTTCTCTTTCAAACCTTCGGGCAATGCAACAGCACACAATTCCCTTTTCCCCGCCTGGTAGGTTCTCCAGGCGTGACCGGTTAGCGTTCCTCTAACGACCATCTCCACCCGAAACGGGTTGCATTTTTTCCCGATGCTTACATGTGGCGCAGGCGTATCCAGGAGCCAGTTTGGACAAATATCGCGTGTGGCCCGGAGCATGTGGGCGGCGATCTGGTTCAGTACCTGTCCTTTGTGAGGGATAGGCCGGGGCAGTATCACATCAAAAGCAGAAATGCGATCGGAGGCAATCATGACCAGCCAGTCATCAGAAATGGTATAAACATCCCTGACCTTACCACGATAAAAATTGGTCTGATGCGGAAACTGCAATGTTTTCATGTCCCGAAATTACCTATCGATTTTCAAAAAATGATATGTATTTTGCCTTCAATATCACCTAAATTGATTGCCATGAGAAAAACACTAGCATACCTAAGTGCTTTGGTGACCATGATGCTTGTCGCCATGAATTCGACTGCACAAACCAATTTGATTTCGGGTTCTGTACACAACAGCGTCACTAAGGAGGCCGTACCGGCCGCCTCTGTTATTATTAAAGGAACGGGCGCAGGTACTTTCACGGATGGTAAAGGAAATTTCAAGCTCAGTACCAATCAAAAATTTCCGCTCACCCTGGTTGTCAGCTCCATTGGTTTTGAATCGCAGGAGGTTGTTGTTGCCGATGCAGCCGCTCCGGTACAGGTAGAATTCAAGGCCGCTTCGACGCTGGGCGAGGAAGTGATTATTTCTGCAAGCCGGGTTCCGGAAAGGATCCTCGAGTCTCCGGTGTCCGTCGAAAGGGTTAATGCCGTGGCGATAAGAAGTTCTCCCGCATCTTCCTATTACGATGTGATCGGTAACCTGAAAGGAGTGGATATGACCACATCCAGCCTGATCTTTAAAACACCCAGCACGCGTGGTTTTAATGGAAGTGGTAATGTGAGGTTCAACCAGATTGTAGACGGCATGGATAACCAGGCGCCCGGCCTGAATTTTTCGCTGGGCAGTGTGATCGGACTCACGGAACTTGATGTGGACAATATGGAATTGCTGGAAGGCGCTTCCTCTGCCCTGTATGGTCCCGGGGGCATGAACGGAACCCTCGTCATTTCAAGCAAGGATCCTTTTAAATACCAGGGCATCAGCGCCCAGGTCAAGGAAGGTGTAATGCATGTGAACAGCCCCGTTAGAACTGCTTCTCCCTATACCGATATTTCCCTTCGCTGGGGACAAAAAATAGGAGAGCGGTTCGCCTTTAAAATATCAGCTCAATACATCGAAGCAAAAGACTGGGTGGCTTTTGATGACAGAAATTATGACATTCCCAACCAGCAGTATAAAACGGGCGGCGGCACCAGGACAACCGATCCGGCATACAATGGGGTAAATTTGTATGGCGATGAATACATCAGCCAGATCCCCGATATGCTTTCCTTATCGAACATGATCTTGGCCGGCGCCACACAGCAATATGTTCAACAATATCAGCAAGCCACCGGAATGAATCCCAGCCAGGCCCAGATCAATGCGTTCCTGGTCAGCAATCCATCCACCCAGCCATTTTACGTCGGTGTCAACAACGGGCTCATCAAAAATCAATATGTCACCCGCACCGGTTATCGCGAAGCGGATATCATTGATCCAACGACCCGCAATTTTAAATTGTCGGGCGCCGCATTTTATAAGATCACGGATCAGCTGACCGCTTCCGTTGCCGCTAATTGGGGAACCGGCAATACCGTCTACACCGGGAGTGACAGGTATTCGCTGAAAAACCTGAAAATGGGTCAGTACAAACTCGAGTTAAGGAGCAGGAACTGGTTTCTTCGCGGGTACACCACCCAGGAAAACGCCGGCGACGCCTACAATGCAACCGTGAATACGGAATTGTTGAATGAAGCCTGGAAGCCGAGTGTAGATGCTACCAGTAATACCACATTGGCGGGAAGCTGGTATCCTCAATATATAGGCGCATTCGTGCAGGCCAAAGTAAATGGGCTGGATGACCAATCTGCGCATAATATTGCCCGTGGGTTTGCGGACCAGGGCAGGCCAGCCGCAGGTTCCCCGCGGTTTAAACAGATCTTCGACTCCATCGCCCAACTGCCCATTCCACGCGGAGGCAGGTTCCTCGATAAAAGCAGCCTCTACATGGTAGAGGGTCAGTATAACCTGACGGATATCTTTGGTTTGCGGGATAAGGGAACCGATATCCTGGTCGGTGCCAACTGGAAACAATATGTGCTGAATTCAGAAGGTACGTTGTTTGCGGACAGTGCCGGAAAGATCGACATTAATGAATATGGGGCCTATGCGCAGATCTCTCAGAAATTTTTCGGGGATGTTCTTAAGATATCTTTTTCGGGACGGTATGACAAGAACCAGAATTTCGATGGCCGGTTTACGCCGAGGGCCACGGCAGTAATACAGGTCGCAAAAAACCAACACTTCAGGCTATCATACCAATCGGCCTACCGTTTTCCCACTACGCAAAATCAATGGATCAATTTGCGGGTGGGCGGAAGCACCGTGTTGATCGGGGGACTGCCCCAATTGAGGGAATTCTATCATTTCGATACCAATCCTGCGTATACACAGGCCAGCTTTCAGCAATTTGCCGTTTCCGGAAATCCGGCCGACCTTAAAGTGCAGACATTTGGAAAATATAAACCGGAGAGCATGAACTCCTATGAAATTGGTTACAAGGGGCTGGTCGCCAATGATAAGGTTTTGATCGATGTGTATGGATATTATGGCGAATACAGGGACCTGCTCACGAGACTGAACGTGTTGCAGTCTTCCGACGGAACACCCGCCGGTTTGGCCAATCCAAAAGTAACTTCCGTATCGGTCAATAGTCCAACCAAAGTATTTACGAGCGGATACGGCATCTCACTGGAATACCTACTCGAAAATAATTTTTTCGTGAACGGCAATTATTTTTCCGATGAGATCCATGGTGTACCGGTCGGACTCAAAGCCTATTACAATACACCCAAATACCGCGTCAATCTTGGATTTGGTAACAGGGGTTTTGGCTTTGAAAAAAGGCTGGGATTCAATATCATCTGGCGCTGGCAGGATAGTTTCTATGCAGAAAGTGATTTTATCCAAGGCAACGTTCCTGCATTCAGCACGCTGGATGCACAGGTCAGCTATAAACTGATTCCGATTAAGTCGGTGATCAAATTGGGCGCAACCAACCTGACGAACAGTTACTATATCAATGCGCCGGGTAATCCTTCTGTCGGTGGGTTGTATTATGTGAGTTTTGCGTACAACGTTTTTTAGGCTAGTAGCGAGTGGCTAGTGGTTAGTAGAAAATAGAGAGTAGATAAAAGGAAGAGATAGGATCTCGCCGGCCTTTTCCTATTCTCTATTTTCTATTCTCTATTTTCTACTAGCCACTCGCCACTCGCTGCTTGCCTCTCCCGCCTACACATTGAATCTAAAATGCATCACATCCCCGTCCTTCACCACATATTCCTTTCCTTCAATACGCAGTTTGCCGTTCTCGCGGCAGGCTGCTTCTGATCCGTATTGAATAAAATCATTGTACGCAATCACTTCGGCCTTGATAAATCCTTTTTCAAAATCCGTGTGGATCACACTCGCCGCCTGCGGGGCCTTCCAGCCCTCATGAATCGTCCAGGCACGTACTTCCTGAACGCCGGCCGTGAAATAGGTGAGCAGATTCAACAGGACATAGGAAGTGCGGATCAATTTATTCAGCGCTGGCTCGGTCATTTTGTATTCTTCCATGAACAATTGCCTGTCTTCGGCATTGTCCATCTCAGCGATCTGGGCTTCGATGGAATTGTTCATGACGATCACCTGGGCATTTTCGTTGGCGACGGCTTTGTTGAGCGCTTCTGAAAAAGCATTCCCTGTATGCATCGACGCTTCGTCCACATTGGCCACATACAAAACCGGCTTGTCAGTAAGCAGGAATAAATCGGCGATGGCGGTTTTGTCTTCCTTCGACAAGGCCAGTTCACGGATGTTTTTTCCCCGCTCCAGGTGCCCGTAACATTTTTTCAGGGTTTCAAATTCAGCTTTTGTTTTGGCGTCCCCGGTCCGAAGCATTTTTTCGGTACGCTGTAATTTTTTTTCAACGCTTTCCAGATCTTTCAGCTGCAGTTCGGTATCAATGATCTCTTTGTCGCTGACCGGATTGATCGCGCCCTCATCGCGGAGGATATTTTCGTCTTCAAAACAACGGATCACATGCACTATGGCATCTACTTCACGGATATTGGCCAGGAATTTATTGCCCAGGCCTTCTCCCTTACTCGCCCCTTTAACCAGGCCGGCTATATCCACGATCTCGATCTGTGTCGGAACGATGCGCTGGGGATTCACCAATGCCGCCAGTTTATCCAGCCTTTCATCCGGAACATCAACCAGGCCCACGTTGGGTTCTATTGTACAGAAACGATAGTTGCTCGCCTGCGCCTTGGCACTGCTGCTCACTGCATTGAATAATGTAGATTTTCCAACATTCGGTAATCCAACAATGCCTGCCCTTAATCCCATAGGTTCATTTTTTTTAGGCCGCAAAGATAGGGGTTTTGGATCGGGAGTCTTGTCATTCCGAGCGGAGCGAGGAATCAGTCATAAGACGGCTTACCGTAACAGCTGATTCCTCGCTCCGCTCGGAATGACAGCCTTTTGGACTCCCGACTCCTGACTCAAAAAATTCCCTTATTTTCAGTCCGCAATACAACCCATCATGGCATTAAACTTCATCTGGATTGCTTTTTTCCTGATCGCATTCGTTGTAGCATTGGTTAAATTGATTTTCTTCGGCGACACGGAAATTTTCAAGACCATCATCGATGGCGTATTTGATGCGGCGGGAACGGGGGTAACGATATCCATCGGACTGATCGGGGTCATGTCGCTCTTCCTGGGCTTCCTCAACATCGGCGAAAAAGCCGGAGCCGTGAATTTTCTCTCGAGAATGGTTGGACCTTTTTTTAATAAACTATTTCCAGAGGTCCCAAAAAATCATCCTGCCATCGGGCATATGGTCATGAATTTTTCTGCCAATTTACTGGGACTGGACAATGCAGCCACTCCCTTTGGTTTAAAAGCCATGCAAAGTTTGCAGGAATTAAATCCTGATAAGGAAACCGCTTCCAATCCGCAGATCATGTTCATGGTACTGCATGCATCGGGCCTGGTGCTGATCCCCGTTAGCATCATTGCGCAAAGAGCCATATTAAAATCGAATGATCCGGCCAGCGTTTTTATCCCCTGCATGATCTCCACATTTGCCGCCACCGTTATGGCGCTGGTTGTGGTCGCCATCAGGCAAAGGATCAATCTGTTCAACCGCGTCATCCTGCTTTGGATCGGCGGGATTTCCATCTTAATTGCGACGCTCATCTATTACCTGAACCTGCACAAGGAAGGAATCGGAACTTTTTCCAAAGTGTTCAGCAATGGACTCATCCTTTTATTGTTTGTCACTTTTATTACCGGCGGACTCATTAAAAAAGTAAATGTGTATGCAGCATTCATCGATGGGGCGAAGGCAGGTTTTGATGTGGCGGTAAAAATTATTCCTTACCTGGTCGCCATGCTGGTTGCGATCAGCGTCCTGCGCAATTGCGGCGTATTCGATTACCTGATGCAGGGATTCACCTGGTTTTTTTCTGCGCTGGGTGTAAATACAGATTTTGTGCCCGCCATCCCAACGGCGCTGATGAAGCCCTTGAGTGGAAACGGCGCCCGGGGCATGATGATCACGGCCATGAAACAATACGGACCGGATTCTTTTCCCGGTCTGGTATCCTGCGTGGTGCAGGGATCTTCCGACGCCACATTTTATATTGTTGCCGTTTATTTCGGTTCAGTAGGTATTAAGAGAACAAGATACGCGGTCCCTTCTGCTTTGCTTGCCGACCTGGCGGGTATCGTTACCGCAATCGTGATCTCCTATTTCTTCTTTCACTAAATGTTCTTCGGCCGGGATTATTTTAATGTGAACCTTACAGACAAAGCGAATGCATCGGGAACAAAATTGATGATGGGTGAGATATCCAGTTCCGGTTTCCAGTCGAGCGAGAGGTTAATCGGCGCATTATCGAATTTATAGTCGAGGCCTATGACGCCCATGGGCCCGGTGAATACCTCGCTGTACTGGAATCCGATATACGCACCTGCTCCATAGAACCAATTCAAACCGGGCACGCAGCCGATCAGTTGCTGTACTTCGAAGAGTCCACCGATACCGAATTTCGATCCAAAAGAGACCAGTCCCTCAATCGCCGCCCGGTCATTAAAAAAATATTTAACAGAAACAGCGCTGCTGATGGTCGGGGAGGGTGAACTGAGCCGCAGGCCCATGGCCAGTTTATAATCCTGGGCCGACAAGCGGTTGAACAAAGCCGTGAAAAAAACCAGGCAGAGCATCAGCGGGATCTTCCTCATGATGGAGTATTTATTGGCGAACGCTTTCAGCGAAAACATATTGGGAGGATTTTGTTAGAGAATTCTTAAAATTCCTACTCTCTATTTTCTACTTTCTATTCTCTATTCATCAATTTCCAAACAGTTCAAATTTCGTCTTCGGCCTTCTGTCATCCAGCCACTTGAAGTTGCGCAGGCGCATGTCATCCAGATTGACCTGTCTGATGGGGAACATCGTGCCATTGGCATCGTTGCGCAACACGACGCGGTTCAATTCCTTATCCAGGAAGATCATGTCAATGATATCGGCCCGGCTGACCTTGTTCACGCCGACCAGGGCCAGGCTGTCGTCTTTAATAAAATAAATGCTTTCTGCACTGCCTTTGGCCCGCATATAATCGATGGCCCCGTCTTTAAAATAGCCGTTCAGGGTATTGCCTTTAATCTGGTCATACATATTCTTCCCCGTTTTGGATACCGCGAGCCCGTTTTCAAAAACATACAGACGTTCGGGCTTTTTATTTTTGGTATACAGATAGATGGTGTCGCCGGTAATTTGTTTCCCGTTGGCCCAGAGTACGGGATTGATGAAAAGCTGGAATACGGAATCAATGCCGGAATAATACAGGCTGTCTGAGACGGCTTGCATGGAATCGGAGAAAATGCGCACGTGATGAAATCCCTGTAAATAGCGCAGGCTGCTGTCGTTATTGTTGTTTGGGTTAACCAGGCTGATCAGCTTCCCGGTGCTGTCTTTTTTCTGCAAAAGAGAATCCGGGATCTTACCCGAAAAAAGTGTGTCCGCGGTTACATAGATCGAGTCATTGTCCTGCTTCAGGATCATCAGCGGCTTTTGGGTAGCCAGCATGGTATTGGTCTTTTTATTGACGATCATATAATTGGCCAGCAATGAGAGTCCCTGTGCCGTATCCACGAAGACGGCATTGCCGGTGGCCAGGCTGATGCCGGTGCTGTCATCAAATTCCACGTGGTCTCCCACGATGGACTGAGCGCCGTCGGTGATCTTTGGTCTTTTACCGAGCTGAGCCTTGTGGTTGCGGAGGTCATAGTACCCATCGCTGGTCGTTACCGTTCTGCCCACACTGTCGCGAATATGCGTGAGCGTTATAAAAGTAGCCAGCTGCGTTTGGGTATTGTACAACAGGGAATCCGCCGTCAGGTCATAGGCTGGATCCTTGAGCACGACATTTCTTTTGAAATAAACATCCCTTGTTTCTGCATAATAGGTGCCATCCCTGCTCGTGATTGTCGTCTTTCCGTCCACCACCTTACCCCCATTGGTATAATTGCCGATGCGGCCGTTCATATCGTATTGCAGTTCTTCAGTGGTAAGTCGGCCCTTGCTATCGGTCAGGGTTACGTTCTTTTGGAAGATGATCAGTTTCTGATCCACAAAATACTTCATGTATTGCGAATAGATATCCGTTGTATCAGAATCGTTGATGTGTACATTTCCAAAAGCTTCGATGATATTGGTCGCCTGGTTTATGGCCACACTGTCGCAATAGAAAATGGTTTTTTCGTTTTGCAATTTTACATGCCCGAAAAGAGATTGAACCGAGGTGACCGAATCGATCCTGGTCTGTTTCAATACATCTGTTTGCCAGATGTATACGGTGCGGATGGTATCGTTGTTTTTCGACTTGAACTGAACAGCGCCCTGCGCATGGGTTTGAAGGCTGAACAGGCAGCCGGAGAACAGGGTGACCAGTAAAATTACATGCCTCATTTTTTATTTGTTGCCGGAGTTCCGGTGGAATCACCTATTGGTGAAGTTAGCGGGCCACTCTTATCCTTACGGCCGAAGACGGAAATATTAACATATCGTTTCGGATGAATGCGGACATCATCGAGCAGGGTATTCAGGCTACGCGAAGTGGTTTCGAGGTTTTGATATAATTTCTTGTCGTTCATCAGCAGACCCAATGACCCATTCGTGCTATTAAGCCTGCCGATCGTGGCTTTCAGTTCATCCATCGTGGTTTGAATGGAAGCAACCGCTTCTTCGATCTTGGCATTGGCCAGTTTATTCGTTGTTCTGTCCAGGTTATCCAGGGTTTTGTTGATGTGTTCGTTGTTTCGCGCCAGGTTGCCGGTAAAGCTGTCCACATTGCTCAAAGCCCTCGCCAATGCGCCGGTTTGTGTATTCAGCAGGATTTGCAGGGAGGCCGATGATGCGGCCAGATGGGCCATGATGGCACTGAAATTATTTTTTGTTTTTGGATCAAACATACTGCCCACCTGTTCAACCACAGAATCCAGCGACTGAAGGGTATTGTTGAGTCTCGCTACAATCGGGTCAATGTTCTTTTCGAGTTGTGAGACCAGGTTGAGTTTATCCAGCGTGCCGATGGTATCTCCATTGGACAGGTATTCCGTTGCGTCACCCTTGGCAATAACAATGGAGGATGAACTGATCAGGCCGGAGTTGATGATGGCGGTGGAGTTTTTTGGGATATGCACTTCTTTTTTTAGCCGGATGGTGACCACAATGCCATTCAGGTCCTTGTCAGACTCACTGATCAGTGAAACCGAACCGATCTCCAGACCTTTTATGGTTACCGCATTGGATGTCTGAAGGCCTTCCACATTTCTGAACACAGCATAGATCCTTTTGTTCGGTTCGAATACGCTTTTGCCTTTCAGAAAATTAAAGCCAAAGTAAAGGAGGGCAATGGCGACAGCAGTCAGGGCGCCAATTTTGGTTTCATTGTTGATTTTCATTCAGGAGCAGTTTAATGCGATCTGGTGGTTTATCCAACAAATGTAATGAAAATGTATTGGTATAGAGGGAGAAATGAGCCACTGGTGGCTTGCGGCGCCGCACTATTTTGCGTTCTGGTCATTGCCTGAATTGGCTGAACCGGATCCGCCATGACCGTTTTCCAGTTCATCTTTGTAACGGCGCAGGGCACTCATGATATTTTCCACCACTTCATCCTGCCCTTTGTCGCTATTGAGGTATTCTTCTTCTTCTTTATTGGTAAGAAATCCGGTTTCGATCAATACACTAGGCATGCCTGTTGCCTGCAGTACCTGGATCCCCTTGTCTCTTTGTTTCACGCCCCAGCTTTCCCGGCCGCTTTTCTTAAATTCTTCTTCCACCATGGAAGCAAAGAGAAAGCTGTTATCGAAGAATTTCTTTTCATAGAGCTGGGCGCGGATCTTGGCTTCGGCGGTCGTCATATCAAAGACTGCGACATTGGCGTTCGTGCTGTCTTCGAAATCCGCCCCACCTTCATCCGTTTCATTGATGGCATCGGCTTTGTTCCCGCTCCGGTCGGCTTTCCAGATATAGGATTCGGTGCCGATATGTTCGTTCTTCACCCAATAAGATTCATAGACCGGCGCATTGATCGTTTTCTTTCTTTTCCTTTTACCTGAACCAACATAAACGGTTTTTCTTTTATGACCGATCACCCTTTTCGCATAATACCCACCGGCAGGGTGTCCGTTCGAATTACAATGGATACACAAAAAAAGATCGCCCTTGGCTTTGTTGGCGATTTCTGCGCGAACGCGTAAGGCGGGCCGGTAGTCATCACCACCACCGGGCAGCACATCGCTGGTTCGGGTGAACACCACTTTTATTTCGGGAAATTCTTCCTGGATCGCCTTTCCTAATTTGAGGGAAATATCCAGGGCAACGTCTTTTTCTGTTGAGATCAATCCATGTGTTCCATGATCGGCACCCCCGTGTCCCGGATCTATGATGATCGTGCGCAATTTCGGAGCCTTCAGCGACTCAGGATGTATGTTAAAGGATGCTCCTGAACAAACAATTCCAAACAAAATAAAAAACACGATCAGCTTTCTCTTCATACTTTTTCGTTTTAACAGGGGGTTAGCAATCTTTGCTCATTCTTCCAAGGGTAAAGCCTATTTTTGTATCATAGCATATTATGAATAACGGACGCAAAATTAGCTTAAAATATGTTCTGGCGTTGATTTTTGCCGCATTATTCTTTAGTATAACGCTTAACAGTTCCGCTAATTATTCCGGGCACGCCGGATTTGACAAAACCTTAACTGCGCAACAGGACACGGTGCCAAAACCCACTCCCCCTGCGTCTGCAGATACATTGGCAAAAGACAGCGCCGGCATCAGGGCCGAAGGAAAAGATACGATCCCGCATCAGCAGGATACCCTCAGTTACAAAATATCCAAGGATTCGCTCGATGGTGCCATCGAATACACAGCATCAGACTCCGTTGTGCTGGATGTTCCGGGTAAGAAAGTCACCCTCTACAACAAGGCCAATACCAAATACAAGGACCTGACACTCGATGCATACAAGATCCAACTGGACCAGGTGAAGCAAGTGGTTGTCGCCACGTACACGGTGGATACGGCCAACCAGATGGTCGGGAAACCCAAGCTGGTGCAGGCAGACAATACCATGCAATCGGATACCATCGTCTATAATCTGAAAACACAAAAAGGGCTTACCAGAAATACCTATACGCAGAGTGGGGAAATGTATATCCTGGGCGAAAAGATGAAGAAGGTTTCAGAAAATGTTTACTTCGCATACAGGGGCCGGTTCACGACCTGCAACCTCGACACGCCGCATTTTGCTTTCCGCACCAACAAGTTAAAACTCATTAACAAAAAATTTGCGATATCGGGCCCCATTCACCCGGAATTCGAAGGGGTGCCCGTGCCTATTTACCTGCCCTTTGGTTTTTTCCCGATATCAGATGGACGGCATTCCGGCTTACTGCCACCTGCATTTGACGCCAGCCCGCAGTTCGGGCTTGGACTGACCGGGCTGGGCTATTATAAAATACTCGGCGAAAACTTTGATGTCGTGCTCCGGGCCAATATCTATTCTTATGGAGGCTGGAACCTATACCTGACGCCCGAATACCGTGTGCGTTACCGGTATAGCGGTCGGCTGAATTTCACACTGCAAAAGACAAGCATATTGAGCAATTCGGGCAAGGAGGAATTTGATGTCACGAAAACCTGGAGCCTTGCCTGGGCGCATACGGTTGATAGCAAGGCGCATCCCGGGCAAAATTTCTCAGCCAATGTGAACCTGATGTCCACGAAATTTAACCAGTTTGTTTACAATAACCCCACGGTTAATTTTACCAACCAGATCGGTTCCAGCATTTCTTATTCAAAGACCTGGAATGGAAAATATAATTTAACGTTGAGCGGTACCCACAATCAGAACAATGCCACAAAGCTCATCAACATCAACCTGCCCAACCTGGGCTTTACGGCAACCACGATCTACCCGCTGCAGAAAAAAGAATTTGTCGGCACGCCCAAGTGGTACGAAAAATTAGGGATTGGTCTCACCACCACTATTACCGGCGGAGCGAGTTTTTATGATTCACTCTTCAGCCTCCATAAGATCCTGGACACTTTTCAATGGGGTGCTTCCCACAATATTCCCATCAGCCTCTCCCTGCCACCCATATTCGGCGGAGCGGTACAGATCGGACCAGGCATTTCTCTGGCGGAAAAATGGTATTCAAAAAAACTGTACCGTACCTGGAATCCGGCAACCAATAAATTGGACACCACGATCCAAAAAGGTTTTTTTACTGCAGAAGACCTGGCTTTTTCACTCAATGTCAGCACAGCCATTTTCGGAACCTTTACCCGGTTTGGGAAGAAAAGTTCCATCCTGGGTATCCGCCATGTCATCAGGCCAACGATTGGGATCAGTTATAAACCGGATCTTTCCAGCAAGTTCTATTATACACAAAAGGTCGATACGGCAAATGGAGGGCGTTTCGTGAGGTTCTCGGTCTTTGATGGATCGACATACGGTCCCTTTGCTGAAGGAACATTTGGCGGTATCTCATTCGGGCTGGATAATAATCTGGAAATGAAAGTGAAGTCGAAGACCGACACAACGGAGGCCGGTAATAAAAAAGTCAAGCTCATCGACGGATTTGGTTTTAACGGTAGTTACAATTACCTGGCCGATTCATTTAAATTATCTCCCATTTCATTTTATATCCGAAGCACATTGTTCGGCAACTTCAATATAACCGGCGGCGCGACCCTTGATCCTTATGTTGTAGACAGCACAGGATTCAGAACAAAAGTATATGCCTGGGATAAACCCAAAGGAGGTTTTTCGCTGGGAAGGATCACATCGGGAAATATTGCGATCTCCACCAGTTTTAAAAGCAAGCCAAAGGATTCGAAAAAAGAACAAGAAGATAAGTTGCAGCAGACCAACCCGAATGCATTGCCTATGACCCCCGAAGAACAACAGTCTCAGCTGAATTATATCAGGGCCAATCCCGGGGAGTTTGCAGATTTTAATATTGCCTGGTCGGTCAACATTTCATACTCCTTAAGTTTTACAAAAGTGGTCAAGCCGGATTATTCCGGGTTCAAGACGGAACTGAATTCTTCGCTCAATCTGAATGGGGATTTCAACCTGACAGAGAACTGGAAGGTTGGTTTCAGCTGCTACTACGATGTAAAAAATCTTATGCTGAATTCGCTTACAACCTTTCTCTCCAGGAATTTGCATTGCTGGCAAATGACCATCAACGTTACTCCGGTTGGACCATGGCGTTCCTTTAACGTGACCCTGAGTCCCAAATCGGGCATTCTGCGTGACCTGAAAGTCAACCGCAGCCGGCAATTTCAATAAGATCGACGGTGGTTTATTGGTTGGCCAGATAATAATCTTTCATGATGGCGAAGACCTTTTCTTTTAACTCCTGGATATTATCTGTTGCAAGCACGTCAATAGGTGCCAGGAAATGCATGGACAATTTTGCCGGCCAGAGAAAGAAACTCTTTGAAGGAGGGAATGCTCTTTTGCTTCCAAAGATCACCGCCGGAATCATGCTTTTTTGTGTATTGACGGCCAGCCTGAAAGCCCCGTCATGAAAGGATTTCAGGGGTTGATCCGTCTTATTGCGCGTGCCCTCGGGGTAGATGCACATGTGAAGACCCATATCCAACACTTCTTTCATCCTCACAAAACTCTCCCGCCGGCTGGCATCGCTTTTCCGGTCGACCAGCACGCTGCCCGTTTTATACAGCAGACCAAACACGGGCACTTTAGCCATCTCGATCTTCGCAATGGTCTTATTGCCGCCGGGAATGCCCGGAGAAGTAATCGGAACATCCATCAGCGAATTATGATTGCAGACCACGATATACGTCTCGCCCGGCCGGAAATGTTCCCTGCCCCTGATCGTCAGCGGGCAACGGATGAGGTTCAAAAAAACGGCCATCCACACCCTGGAGAAACTGATGAACCGTTTGGTCCTGGTCGGTTCCGGAAGAAAATAGCCGGCCGAAAAAAAGGGGATCAAAAAAATGATCATCGTGACCACAAACCAGACCAATCCCCATAACGCCCACAGGCGGCCGAAGATTTCGCCGATGAGGCCGAGGGGGTAGTGGGTTGAATTGCGGTTTGACATGTTATTTTTTTTGTCTGGCTAGTGGGTGGTGGCGAGTGGCGAGTACATTACTTGTCATTCCGGTCCGCCGCAGGCGGAGAGGAATCGACGGGGAACGCAAGCGGTTCTATTTTCCATTTTCTTCTCGCCACTAGCCACTCGCCATTCGCTACCTAGCCTCCAAGACTCCAATCAATCGGATCGATCCCCCTCTTCACGAGCCATTCATTTGTCTTCGAGAAATGCCTGCATCCGAAAAAACCTTTGTCGGCAGAGAAAGGAGAGGGGTGGGCCGCTTTCAGCAGGCCATGTCTCGTTTCGTCTACCAGCGCCTGTTTTTCCTGCGCAAATTTCCCCCACAAGATAAACATCACGTCCTTTCTCAATTCAGAGATTTTTGAAATGACCGTGTCGGTAAATTCACTCCATCCGATCTTCGAGTGGCTCATGGGTTCGTTTGCCCTCACCGTCAGGGAAGCGTTCAGCAACAGCACCCCCTGTTCCGCCCAGTGCGTCAGGTTGCCATGCGATGGAATGGGCAAACCGATATCTGATCTCAGTTCCTTGAAAATATTGATGAGGGAAGGTGGGGGTGGAATGCCATTTTGGACGGAGAAACTCAGCCCGTGCGCCTGTCCCGGACCGTGATAAGGGTCCTGGCCAAGGATAACGACTTTAACCCGGTCAAAAGGCGTTGTATTAAACGCATTGAAGATGAACTGTCCCGGCGGATAAATGGTTTTCCCCGCCAGTTTTTCCGTCTTGATAAAATTAACGATCTGCAAAAAATAGGGCTTGGAAAATTCCTGCTTCAGGATCTCCTTCCAGCTTGGCTCTATTTTTACGTCCATGCAGCAAATATAGGTAATGTGTCTCGCCTCAGGCGAGATGCGAATGAACGAATCAAATCAAATCACGCTTCAACCCGATCATTCAGCTTGCTATACTCGTCGATCAGTTTTCTTTGGATCTCCACCGGCACCGGAGCGTACTCTGCAAACTCCATCCTGTACTTCGCCCTTCCCTGAGTAATCGACCGCAGCGAAGAAGAATAATCCTGCATCTCCGCCAGTGGCACTTGGTAAAATGCCCCTCCGTATCCATCCCTTCCATCATCACGCGCCGCGTTTGCAGGTCCCCGATAATATGTCCCGTCAGTTCATCCGGACATAAAACCGTCACCGAATAAATGGGCTCCAGCACCTGCGGGTCCGCCTGCTGAAAAGCCTGTTTGAAAGCCATCAATCCGGCAATCTTAAAAGAAATATCATTGGAATCCACTGCGTGCATCTTTCCATCGTACACGCTCACCCGAACATCGCGAACATAAGACCCGGTGAGCGGACCGGTATTCATTTTTTCCATCACGCCTTTCAGGATCGAAGGAAGAAAACGCTGGTCGATGGCGCCGCCTACAATACAGTTGAGGAAAACCAGTTTGCCGCCCCAGTCCAGTTTGTGTTCCTCCCTTCCGCGAACGGAGAATCCTTTGGGATCGGCCAAGCCTTCATACCAGGGCTCCACCTGCATATACACTTCGCCGAACTGTCCGGCGCCACCGGATTGCTTTTTATGGCGGTAGTTGGATTGAACGGATTTGCGGATGGTCTCCCGGTAAGGGATACGCGGCCGGGTAAATTTGACGCTAAGATTTTTTGAGATATGTTCCAACTTCCATTTAATGACGGATAAATGCAGTTCACCCTGGCAATGGATGATGGTTTGTTTCAGCTCCTGCGAGTTCTCCACAATAACGGTGGGGTCTTCTTCCTGTACCTGGTGCAGGGCTACGGATAATTTTTCTTCATCCCCTTTCTGGGCTGATTCTATCGCGATGCTGAGCAGGGGCGGGGGGAATTCGATGGGATAGAGTTCGATACTCCGTCCCCGGGCATGCAGGGTATTGTTGACATGCGTGTGCTTGAGCTTGATGGTGGCGCCGATATCGCCGGCCACGAGTTCGTTTACTGCTGTCCGTTTGTTGCCTTCCACCACGAACAGCTGGTTGAGTTTTTCGTTGACCCCATTGGACCCGTTGAGCAGTTCCATGCCCGATTTCACCACGCCGCTATAGACTTTAAAAAAAGACATGTCGCCGATATGCGCTTCCGAAATGGTTTTGTAGATGAAGATGCAAGGCGGACCGCCCACGTTGCAGGGGAGCAGTTCCCCGGATGTTGTTTTTTGCGCCGGCATTTCATTGGCGCTGGGACAAACATTGTCGATGAATCCCATTAGGCGGCCGCTGCCAAAATTTTTCTTTGCGGAAATACAAAACAGGGGGAAGAGGTCGTGGTTGATCATCGCTTTTTTCATTCCCGATTTCATTTCATCCTCATCCAGTTCTCCCTTGTCGAAATATTTTTCCATCAGGGTCTCGTCGTTCTCTGCGATGGCTTCTATCAGCGCTTTATGGAGCTCGTCGGCTGTTGCCTGTTCTTCCCCGGGGATTGGCAGTTTTTCGGGTTTGCCTCCTCCTTCGGGAAACCGGTACATCGTCATACGCAGCACGTCGATGATCGAATTGAATTCAAGACCTGCGTTCAGGGGATACTGTACCACCACCACATTACGGCCAAAATGGTCCTTTGCCTCCCGGACGGTCTTGTCAAAATCCGCCTTGTCCTGGTCGAGTTTGTTCACGGCGAGGATCATGGGTGTTTTAAAGCGGTCGGTATATTCCCAGATGATGTCGGTACCGACTTCCACGCCAAAGCTGGCGTTGAGGAGCATGACCCCGGTGTCGGCCACCCGAAGGGCGGAGAGCATTTCGCCCGCGAAATCATCGTATCCCGGCGTATCCAGGATATTGATCTTATAGCCCCGCCACTGGGTATGGAGGAGTTTGGAAAAAACGGAGTTTCCCCTTTCGTGTTCCAGTTCATAAAAATCACCTACCGTATTGTTTTCTTCAACGGAACCCCTTCGGGTTATTAGTCCTGCTTCGAAGAGCATGCATTCGGCCAAAGTAGTTTTGCCCGAACCGGCATGTCCAAGCAGGACGATGTTTTTGACGTGAGCGGTATCGAAGTTTGTCATGACAAGCGATTTATAAGTTAAATAACCTGATGCGCTGGTATGGGTGGGGTACTTGCCGGTAAGCGAGCTGGGGGTTTTTTCATTCTGTAGTGGGCGAAGGCCTGGTGGAGGAAGCGAAAAAACCCGGAGTTTCTGTCCGTTGATGTGTTAAGTTAAGCAAAGCCCGGGATGAATCAAAACGGAATTTTACGGTCGGTGGGGCCTTCGAAAGGTTTGGCGCACAGGGTAAGATTCTTTATTTTTGCGGCCGTTTAGCGCTATTATAGCCTGGACCGGTAGCTCAGTTGGATAGAGCAGCTGCCTTCTAAGCAGCAGGTCATTGGTTCGAATCCAATCCGGTTCACATCTAGATAAAACCCACAAAAACGTGGGCTTTATTTTTCGATCTCTGTTCCGGCACTAGTAGTTGCTAAAGTCTAGCTCCGTATTTATTTAGCCATGAAATTCGCGACCTTCTTATTTCTTTCAATTCTTTTTTCATCCTGCAACGAGGAGTCATCGCAGAATTCAAATTTTATACAAACAAATGAAGATTGGAGAATTTCAACCAGTTCTGTAACAAGGCAAACTTACAATTCAATTGGCTTGACAGATACAAGTTATGAGACAGTTTATAGCTATAAAATGGGTATTCCGGTAGATTCGGTAAAGTCTATCATCGTTAGACAATACGATAATAATAATCGAAATGTAAATGAGAAAGACCTGCTGATGTTGCCAAACGGTTCAAAAGAGGTATCGAGTGAAATCACTAAAAAATTCGATGAAAATGGAAATGAACTACTCGCCATTGGGAAATTGGACGGCGAAGTTGAGTTTCGGTATTTGAACGAATACAACAGCGAAAATCAACTTATGAAGAGAGTTGACTTAAGCATAAAAAGAGATGAAAATCGGAAGAGGGGTACGATACACAATTCGATTTACAATCCAGATAAAAAAATTCCACCGCGGTATGATACTTCTATCAGTTCATACCAATACGATGAAATTGGGAATCAAATTGGTTGTATAACTTCAAGTGTGGGTGGAACTATTATCACGTCTATTATCACACAATATTTCGGCGTTGAAAAAGTATCCAAAATTCGAAAAAATTTAAAAGGGGATACCGTTTCGCAGACAATCTATAAACATGTAGGAGACCTAGTAATGCAAATTACAAAGGATGATGAATTTGGGAATGTTGATTCAGTCTGGTACAAAGGTGGGAAAATAATAAAAATTATTGGGCACAATTACAAAAGGGGAACAAAACATAAAACCGAGACTACCTATAACGATAAAGGTGATCAAATTGAGAGGTTTACTTACAGATAGGGCGCTTGTGATACTTCATACACTGTCCCCCTGCTCTGGCCCTTGTTTTTGGAATTCGGGGATTTCAAAACTCGGAGATTTAACGAGGGCATCGGAGAGACAGCTAGTCTGAGGAATTTTGGTGCATTCAATTCCAATCGATATTTCACTTATCAACCCTTTGTGAAGTGAGATAATTAATCTCGGGCCAATGTTGGTCCTCGTTAAATCCTTAATCTTATGATCTCCGAATTTCGAAAACGAGGACCAGTGACGAGGACTTCAAGACAGCATTATACGGCTTTTATTATTAGCGAATTATAGGGTCTCTGGATCATCCAAAAAAATGAAAATGCATATCACCCTCTCGGGCACTTTTGATCTTATTTTTTCCTATACAATTGACCACGTTTTATATTAATTTGCATTTTATGACAATGCGAACTAATTTTTGGTTATTGCTGCTCTTATGTTCTGTGGTGGTTACAACTCAGGCGCAAGTATCCCAGCCCTCCTCACTAAATATTGGTGATCCTGCTCCGCCCCTAAGACTGCGAGGGTGGCTGAAAGGTGAACCGGTTGAAAAATTCGAAAAAGGTAAAATATATGTCGTTGAGTTCTGGGCAACTTGGTGTGGACCCTGTCGTGCAATTATGCCTCACCTCTCCAGATTAGCCAGTGAATACAGAGGGAGGGCTACCGTTTTAAGCATTGATGTAATGGAAAACAAAAACATGTCTATGGACAAATTAAAAGCTTTTGTTGATAGCATGGGCCAAAGAATGGATTATAATATTGCAGCCGAAGACAGAAATTTAATGGTGCTTAGTTGGCTTTCTGCCTCGGGACAGCAGGGCATACCCACGGCTTATGTGGTGAACCAAGATGGAAAAGTAGCCTGGCTTGGATACCCGACCAGGCTTAATGAAATTTTACCCAAAATAGTGAACGAAACCTACGATATAGAAGAAGCAATTACCAAATGGAATTTTGTCAAACGAAATTATGACAAGCGCTTAGAAGATTTGGATGATTCGGTGATGAATGAATTGACCAGGTATGGAGTAGTTCCTGAGACGGCGAGTCCATATGGGAAAAAAGATTCATTGCTATTAAAGATTGATGAAATGGTTAGAAAGTATCCGAACCTGAAATACGCACCAAAAGTTGCTGGGTATACATTTTCGACCTTACTAAAAACAGATCCAAAAAAAGCTTATGAGTATGGTGAAATTCTTTTAGTCACCCCGACTTATGATGATCCCCCTTATAAATCAGTTATTAGAACAATAGAGTTGTTTTCATATGGGTTAAATCTTTCGGCGGAAATTTATGAGTTAGCTGCTGAAGCTTACCAGGTGGAAATAAACCTCTACCCCGCAACAGATCTCGTTGCCAGGGATTATCACAAAATGGCAGAATGGTATTGGCGAGCATGTGATGGCTCAAAAGCAATAGAAGCTGAGCAAAAGGCTATTGAATCACTAAAAAGCCAGGAAAATTTCTCCGTCACAGAATTGGCTGCTTTTAAGTCCCGGCTTCAGCAATATATTAACACTTTTTCGGGAAAAGTGAGGAACTCCTCATTGTATTCAACCTTGAACTAAATTTCTTTTCTACGAATGCCTTTCGTAAGTTTATTTTAATTCGGTCCCAAAATAAAATTTTAAATTGCGACTCGGCGATACTTCAGTTTGGTAATGGGAGATCCATTTTCTGGGAACTTGCTCGGTGACCAGATAGGCCAGTTTCAGTAAAGTAATTTCGCTGGTGGACACACCTTTATTTTTGGTGACTTTTCGGATCTGGTGGTAGTAGCCTTCGATTGTATTATTCGGATGAGTCAGCTAGCGGATACAGGCCGAGTTGATCCCCCCAAGCCGGCGCGAGTGTGTCGTCGGGACAGCGTGAAGCAATTTCAAGGTGCTACAATTCCCGACGACCAACTCGTGCCTGATGCATGGGAACACTGTCGAATTGAATATTATTTTATGTGCCCTATGATCGTGCATCAGGCACGAGTCAGGCGCCGGGCGCACGTTATTGTTTGGCATTATTCAAATTCAGCCCTACGGCATACTCGCGCCGGCTAGGGTAACGCTACGATCCTGCAGGCCTGACGAACGTTCATCTTTTTTTCTGTGACCAAAATGATCACTGTTTCCCGTTTGTCGTCAGGCCGCCGATTTTTTTTTCGAGCACATGATTGATGGCGTCATTTTACAAAGTGAGGTTGGCTACAATGCGAAGCCAAATGTCCCGGAGTTTTATCCAAATGGAATAATAAAGCAGCCAAATTATTTTAGTTCTGTAAACTACCAGCCAGGGGCGGCAACCGCTAAATACTCCTTGATTGAAACCATGAATTCAAATACTTTATAAAAAATAATTCGAGAATCACTGGTATAATAAAAGCTACTTTCGCTTAACAAACAACAATATGACCCTCATCAGTCATTTTGAACCGTTTACTCATAATAAAAGGACCCCATTCCTTTTAACGAGAATTTGTATTATTTTTCTTGGATTTACCCTGATTTCCCAGCCATCTTTCGCACAACATCCAAATCGCAAAGCGATTGACGCGCTGTTAACTGAATTGCCACACACAGTTGGCAATCTCAGAATCGATTGTTTGAACTCCCTGAGTGAACAATACTGGTGGTCTCCACGCCCCAACCCTGATTCCATTTTTTTCTACGCCAATCAGTCATTTCTGTTATCCAAAAATACCAGCGATGGCTACGGCCTGGCGATGGCAAAACTGAATCTGGGCATAAGTGAATATTACCGAAGAAATTACCCCCAAGCTGAAAAGGATATACTTGAATGCATTAGCATGTCTGATAAAAATCATAGCGCAAAAACCCTTGGGTACGGTTACCTCTACCTGGGGTCCATTCATTATCTAAAAAATGAAAATACAAATGCCGAAAGGGACTATGACAAAGTAACCGTTTATTTTGATGAAACAGGTGATGAAGAAGGCAAAGGAAAGTTATGTGCATTTCAGTGTGTACTCTATACAGCCATGGGCAATTATATAAAAGGGTTTGAATATTGCCAGAAGAGTTTGATGATCAGAACCAAATTGAATGATAACCTTTGTGTCCTGGTTTCGTATAATAATTTCGGAAATCTGTTTAAAGCAGCAGGAGATTATGAAGGTGCGCTCGACTGTTATCAAAAAAGTCTGCAATATGCAAGGGCAAACAATATAACATGGGATCAGAATGAACCTTTGGGATCAATATATTGTCGCCTGAACAAATATGATTCCTCCTATTATTATCTTTTCCAGTCATTGAAAAAAACGCCCGATGATCCGATCGTTTTGCAGAGCCTGAGCGAAACCTATCTGGCGAGAAAAGATTACGATTCTTCCTTAAAAATTTCCTCTAACCTAACAAAATTTTTCAAAAACAGCGACGATAGGGTTCATCTGATGACAGCTCTTATGAATGTGGGAAAAAGTTTTGTGGGCAAGAATAATTTTAAAGCTGCTTTAAAGTTCACCACAGAAGGTCTCGCCATCGCAAAAGCCGGCCACGCGCAACAATCCATGATCGAAGGATACCAGCTGTTGTCTACGATATATTCCCAAACCGGACGTTACGACAGTGCCTTTTTCTATTCGAATAAGTATACCGTTTTGAAGGATTCTGTGCTAACGCACAAGTTCCTTTCGAGGTTAAACTATTACGCAACAGTGTCTGCGGATGATAAGAAACAGGCCATCCTGAACTTACTGGACAAGGATAATAAAATCAAAGAGGTACAACTTAAACAGCAGTCCCTGGTTAACAAAATACTTATTGGAAGCATTTTAGTTTTTGCTTTTTTAGGACTTATTATATTCAGAAATTTTTCCCTTAAAAGAAACAATGACCTGTTGCAAAACAAGCGGAAACAGGCCGAGCTACAGCAGCAGGCCGCCGAATTAAAAATGCAAACCCTGCGAACCCAAATGAATCCTCATTTCATTTTCAATTCTCTAAATTCCATCAATCGTTTTATCCTGGAGAATAATAAACCAGATTCTTCGAGGTATCTTACTAAATTTTCGAGATTGATCCGGATGATTTTACAAAATTCACAGAGTTCATTCATATCCCTGAAAAGTGAAATGGAGTCCCTCGAACTATATCTGGATATGGAGGCCATGCGGTTTGATAATCATTTTACATATAAAATTATGGTTTCGCCGGAACTGAACACGTCGCGGCTTAAACTGCCTCCGCTCATCATCCAGCCTTATGTGGAAAATGCCGTTTGGCATGGATTGATGCATAAGGAGGAAAAGGGTGAATTGGAAATTGAAGTGGTGCAGGAAACAAATTCTCTGCTTATAAAAATTACGGACAATGGCATTGGCCGTGAACGGGCTGCGAGAATTGCCAGCAAGTCGGCTACCAAACACAAATCCATGGGCTTGTTGATTACTGCCGACCGGATCGCCATGATCCAAAGCGGTAATGGAAATGAATCAGCCGTGATCATAAATGATCTTGTCCACGCGGATGGCAGCGCTGCGGGAACGGAGGTCCAGATTAAAATTCCTGTCAAATATGATTAAATCCATTGTCATCGATGACGAGGTTCATTGTCTGAATTCGCTCAGCATTCAGTTACAGGAACATTGCCCGAGCGTAGAAGTCATGGCCAAATGCATGTCTGGAGCAACGGCTCTTGAAGCAGTTGAAAAAATGAATCCGGAATTGGTATTCCTGGATATTGAAATGCCAACCATGAACGGGTTTGAATTTCTAGAACAATGCAAACAGATCACCTTCTCGGTGATCTTTACGACCAGTTATGATCAATATGCCGTCAAAGCATTCCGGATCAGTGCACTGGACTATCTTTTAAAACCCATCGATCCCGAAGAATTGATTGCAGCCGTGCACAAAATAGAAGAACAAAAATCCAGACCGCTCGCGGAGCAATTTCGTTCCATGATTGAGCAAATACAGAACAGGAACAAGGGCATTACGAAAATCGGGATCCCTACTGTAGAAGGATTTGAACTGATTCCTGCCGACCAGATCGTTTACTGTGAGGCTAATAATAATTACACCCATCTTTTCCTCAAGGATAAATCTAAGATAGTAGCCTGCAGATGTTTGAAGGAAATGGAAGAGCAATTGCTGGATTTCAAATCCTTTCTCCGGGTGCATCATTCCTACCTTGTGAACCTGAATGAAGTAAACAAATACATCCGGGGAGATGGGGGTTACCTGGTTATGGAGAATGGCTCTACCGTAAGCGTATCACGGGGTCGTAAGGACTCGTTAATGAAGATTTTGGAGATTCCGGATTGACAGTTGACGGTTGGCGGTAAATTATAAAAAGATACCCGGGTACATTTGTATCCGGGTATCTTTATTGGGGGTTTAGGTATTATTTCTCTTTGGGATTAAATCGAGACAAACTGTTCACGACATTATCCCCGACGTTTGTTCCGGATTTGAGGCCTGCATCAATGGACGGCTGGTAATGTATTCCGGCATAAAATCTGGAATTGCCTGCGTCCAATGCGAATTCCCGAAATGTGTTGAACGTACGGGCCGGGAATCCCAGATAATCCCAGGTATGATCCGACAGGGGTCCGATATTCCCGAAAGCAGCGGTCAGTCCTTCGGCAGCAGCTGCAGAAATGTAGGCATGGGCAGCCGGATATTCCGGATGATTGGGTGTTGTAAATTGAGCAGCCCAGGAGAGGTCGCCAATGACATTGTGGATATACGTGATCGGCCTGACATTAAGGTATATGTATTTGTAATGGAACACACTGATCACTGCATCGTTCAGGCATATTCCGGTGAGGGCATAAGCGCCGGCGGCTTTATCGAGCCGGCTGTTCGATTGTCTGATGGCCTGTTGAGTGATGCTCATCCAGTGGCCAGGTGTAGAAACGCCGGGAACATCTCTCCAGAACAGTGCCTGATTCTTCTGATCGGTGGTGAGCACTTTGGATGCCTGGTAGAGGTCATTAACCTGCTTATAAAAATCAGAACTTGGATCCACAGAATATGGAATCGGTGTACCGGGAGCGTCGTTGTCTCCGCTATTTGAAATGATGCGCCGGTCATTCCCCCAAAAAGGAGCGACTGGTGGCGTAGGCGAAGTCGGAACCCAGAGACCAAAACCCACCGGAGGCGTATAGGGCAATGCATTATTTTGAGTAAACCCATCCGTCTGGGCCCAGGCAAAAATGGCATCGGCAATGGATTTACCGAAAGCCACCGAGCGACTGAGTACTTCGGCTTTCTCTCCACTGAATCCAAGGTACAAGGCGTTTTCGAGTGAATCAATCGCGGCCAGATCGGTCGCATTCAGATTGGCGGTTGTAAAAAAACCTCTGTTGATTTCGGCCAGGGACGCGTTGACGCTGGCGGGCCAGTTGTATTTTTTAAACGGATCTGTTTCCGGTAGTCCTGAAAGACCATTGTATTTATGCTTCCAGGAAAGTAATCCGGGATCAATGGATTCATAAGCGCTAATGCCGGAATAGGCAAATGGCCGCGCAAATCCTCCATTGCCAAAGCCTGTTGCATTCTTATAAATTCTTATTTCAAGCGTCATCCATTTGTCAATCACGTCAGCTGAATATAAAGAGGGAGGAAAATCCACATGGATGCCCGGCTCTCTTCTGCAACCTGTAAAACAAACAACTGCCATGATCAGGTACATCAGATTGTAAACTCCCAGCCTGCCTTTCGGCCAAAATAAAAATTGATTCATAAAATAATTGTTAGAGTTAATGAATAATAAAACCCCGCAACCGATACAAGGACATAACCGGGTACGCGTAATAGAATAAAGCTATCTTCTGTTTCAATATCCGGGATCGGGGAATGAGTATTTAACGGTTTTAACTGCCAGATCACTGTTATGAGATAGTGGTTTGTTGAGCAATGGCGGTTGAAGGTTGACGGCTGGCGGACGAATTTATCCGTTAGTGTTTTTTTATTTTACCTTCAGATTATGGTGGAATTTTGCTTTTATCGGGGTTATTACTGTACCGCCGCCATACTGGACGCCGTGGATGATTATGGATTCTCAGGTCTCGGTCCGGAGATAAAACAGGCATACTCGTGGTGTACAATGAAGAAAATATTTCCTTCACCGGGAACGGGTACCATTCATGGTAACGGGGTGCTGGAATATTGGATCCCACATAACATATAAGCAGAACGCTTTCGATTTCAAGCCACTATCGCGGTTAAAAGCTCTAAATCTTCAAGGAAATGGTTCGACATTTGTCCAATCCGGTTCACGTTTTTTGGTTCAATGACGATTCTGCCAATTTATCGGTTTCGAGGAAATAGAATTTTATGTTGCAACTGTAATAATTATTCCATGAGAATACGGATCTATAGGAACAGCAGTGTCTCAATAGTTGTTTATCTTTAATTTCTAAATTCTTTGTTATGGAAGAATATAAATCAGGTGATATAGTTAGATTAAAATCCGGAGGACCATTCATGACACTTAATGTTAAACGCCCTAATGGAGAATGGAACGTAATTTATTTTGACGGCACAAATAAATCTCACGAGCTGAATTTATTTCCTGATACTTTTAAATCTCCGGATGAAAAAGACGAAAATACAATGACCGTAAATATTGTAAAGGGTTCTTTTGAAAGTAAAAAGGGTGAAGAGGAAAAGGATGAATATGAATTTGAACTAGGTGGTGAACAGTAAAAAAATATCATATGGGTAAATTAGCAGAAATTAAAACCAAGCCAACTTCTTCCAGTGTTGCTGGTTTCATTGATGGTATCCCGGATGAGCAAAAGCGTAAGGACAGTCAAGTGATACTTAAATTGATGGAAAAAGCTACAAAGGAGAAACCGAAAATGTGGGGCAGTTCAATGATAGGTTTTGGGGATGTAAGATATAAGAGTCCTGCTTCCGGTAGAGAAGTAGATTGGTTTAAAATCGGCTTTTCACCGCGTAAAGCTAATTTATCGCTACATCTGATAGATATGCAGCGACATGCTGATGTGTTGAAAAAATTAGGCAAGCACAAGACCGGCGACGGTTGTCTTTATATCAATAAACTTGAGGATGTTGACATAAAGGTTTTGGAAAAAATTATTACTGCAGCAGCGAAATAAATGAGTAATATTATCGAATACGGTCTATAGTGCCACGGCTATTAATTTTGAATCTGCCATTTTTCTTTTTTGTCTCTTTGTCAGACCCCGTTGGAATATCATACCTAATTAATTCAAAGGTTGTGTCGGTTAAGAACCTAAAATCATCCCTTTCATACGCCTCCATTCCATCCCGGTCGGCATCGGTAGCGACAATCTTATTATCTGTGATAACAGTACCTTCCGGGTTATAAATGAGCAAGATTTTTTTGACGGTTGCCATACCGTCGAAGTATTGTAAAACAACAGATCTATATCCATTTGATATTTTAAAAACCGTGTCTCCCTTAAAGGTCGCACGCTGATAGGGTTCAGTATAAAGAGAACTATCTATTTGGGTATGCCTTCTGATTTGCTCAATAGATAATTCATCCTGTCCTGCGACACTATCAAAAAAGGTTAGCAATTGGCTTTTGGCAGAATCTTTTTTTGCAGGGGATTGCAATGCTGCAGCTTCCTGACTTTCTTTCTTTGTTTCATGATTGGCACAGGAAGCCAACATGAGAACCTGCAATGCAAATGCGATATATTTCATTTCAGTTACTAAAATAAACAAATGCAATAAGATTACAGCCCCCTTGCAAATTCTCTAATGTCGTTTGCCAGAACTTCCGGTTCGTCCATTGCGACATGCGATGAACAATCATCCATGAATTCCCATTTTCAGCCCCAGCGACAGCGAACTGGTATGGTATTTATAATCACCGTAAAAATAAGTCTGGTTGGTGGCGTCGAGATAAAGTGTTTCCTTGTAAGCCGGGCTGATATCTAACGAATAAGCATATTGTAATACCAGGGAAGCATTTGGCGCCACAACAAAACTAAAACCTGCAGAAGCCTGGTAGGTTGCCACCGCACCAGAATGAGAAAAAGCCACGCGGTCGGGTGCCTTGTAGGATTTGTCGCCGATGGCAAAATTTCCGAGGATGCCTGTTTCAAAAAAGGCATCAATGGTTTTTTTCGCATCGAGGCTGGTCTGTACACCGATCAATAAGGGGATGGAGATATACCAGGTATTTAGTGAATCCTTGTAAAGTGGGTACGCCTGTTCTTCCGGATTGACTTTTTTATAAGCAAGTCCGAATCCCGATTTCAGGTAGAGCCATGCAGAAATATCTTTTTGAACAGCGACGCCAAACTGGATACCCCCGCCATCCTTTTGCTTGGGCATCTGTGTTCTGAATTCCCGGCTGAACTTTTCAATAAAATCCGGCATGGATCCTCCCACCTTGTTGTAATTAAAACCAAGGGAATAGATCATATGCCAGGAATTTTTGCGGCCGGTAGGATCCTGGGCATTCGCATTAAAAAAACTGAGAAATAATAAAACTGCAAGAAGGTTTTTCAATTTAATTGGTTTTGAGATAAATTAAAGGAGTTAAATGCACGACAATATAATCGGAAAATAGGTTGTTTGCAAGTGGGCATGAAGGTATACGTGGAAACCTATACGCGAAAGCAACTTTTTTGCTGAAGGTCACATACCTCACCTGGATATGTTCCGCCCACTAAAATAGAAGCTGGTTAGGTCCTCTATAGGCTCTGGAAAAGCATTTCAATAGCTGCCTGCATTCCGAATGCATCCTCTATGCTACCTCTTTGGTACCTCTTTGGGTCCTCTTTGGTACCTCATTGCCTCCTCGGATTCCGAGGACCCAAAGAGGTACCAAAGAGGATCCAAAGAGGAGGCAAAGAGGTCAATCCGAGGAGAAACTGTCGTTCGTCCCAGGTTTTCGAGAAGCCCGTCCCAAGTTTTATCGAAGACCGTCACATTTTGAAAGAACGGGGCGGCAGCTGATATACTTTTGCTTTATCGGTCACAAACCGTTCAATTATGAAAAATAAAGATTTCGCGGGAACCAAAATCATTTCGATGATCAAAGGAGGTGAAGGTTGTGGCCTTATGCGATATAATACATTAAAAGTAGTTTTAAAGCTGCCCTTTTGTAATTGCATTATCTTCATTAACAAAGTATTAATATGATAACCGGCATAAGAAAAGTCATAGGATTATTGATCGCGGTCTTGTTGGTTGATCTGGCAAGCGCACAGGATGTTATGGAAATAACAACCGACGTGTGTGTTTTTCAGCTTGATAAAACCAATGGTAATCTTGTGGGATTGCATTGGAAAAATCCTGATGAGGAAATAATCAAGGAAAGCCGGCTGGGAGAGAATTTCCGTATCCTGTTGCCTTTGCAGGATTATGAAGCCAATTATTTTATCAGCACAAATCAAAAGGCCAGGTTTGAAAAATTAAAAAATGGGATCATCTGCCATTACGACAAATTGATCAATGAACGTCAAACCGTGGATATACAAGTTGATTATAAAATAGAAAGTAAAAATGGGCAATTACTATTTTCTATTACCGTCAATAATACTACCGATCAGCCGTTAGCGGAAGTCTATTATGGAATCATTGGTGGACAGAAGGGTCTGCGAAACCGTTCCGATAACCGGACGTTGATTCCCGGTGGAACCTCGAATAATGATGCAGATATGTTCACCCGCTTTTCAGGAGGAGGTTATGGGGGAGGTAATCTTGGCATTACCTATTCTGCTGGGGGATTTACTTACCCGAGTTGGAATATGAGCATGAGCTGGATGGAGGTTTTCAACATCAGGGAAAACATCGGGATGTATTATGCTCAGCAGGATTCGCTCATCCGAAAAACTACTTTCTATTATGAATTACGTCCTTCAGAAAAGGGCAATGTAATAGGGGAGGACAACTGGCCAACGGAAAAGGATGTCCCAGATGGAACACCCATCGGGATTACCATGGGATGGCTCAACACGCCTTATACAAAAAAAGGTTCTTTTTCTTCGGCTCCGGTTGTGCTTCAATTACACCAGGGCGATTGGCATGAGGGAAGCCATATTTACCGCCAATGGTTTGACCAGTATTATCATGTAAAACGCCAACCTACATGGCTTCGCAATGAAATGGCCTGGCAGAGTATTATCATGTCCAATGGCGAAGACGTCATTAAATATAAGTTTAAAGAATTACCCAAACTGGCTGCTGATGCAAAGAAATACGGTGTTACAACATTCGAAATTTTAGGATGGGATAAAGGTGGAATCGATCGCGGATACCCTGAATACGAACCGGACCCAAGACTTGGAACAAAAGAAGATTTCAAAAATGCATTAAGCAACATTAAAAAATCAGGAGTACATCCGCTCATCTTTGCAAACATTCAATGGGTTGATACGGATATTCCATTGTACCATGATAAACTAAAAAAATATGAAACAAAGGGACGTTGGACGGATGATCTGGCTCTTTCAGGATGGGGCGAAGGAACGATCAGTGCACGTCTTGGAATTAGCAGGCATAATATGACGCAAATGACACCGTCATACCCGGAAGTAAACAAACTGCTGATGGATTATTTCCTTGATTTGGTAAAATCGGGAGCCGATGGTTTTCAATTTGACAAAATTTCTTCCCTTGACGTTGATTTTAATCCCTTGCTGAAGTTAAGCCCCGACAGGGCTATGCCACAGGCGGTTTTTGATATGTTAGGACAAGTACTGAAGGAAGGAAGAAAAATTAACCCCCAACTGGCTATCGCATCTGAAGTCATTTGGGATCGTGCGTTTCAATTTGTGGATGTATCCTATCTGCGGATGAACGATATAGATATGCATCCTGCATTAAAGTATACTTTTCCCGAGTGGACGTCCACCATATTTGCAGAAAATCCGTTCGATTTTAACATCATGAATAATGGAATGCGATACGGCCTGGTATGGGCTATGGCTCCCAGGCATTATAATGCTTCTCTTGACGAGGCTTTAACTCAGCCGTTATCGAAATATGTTGGAGAGCTGATCCGGATCCGAAAGAAACATGCGGACATGCTGTTTACCGGCCGTTTTATGGACACCCTTGGAGCAACGGTAAAATGCGGAAGAAATTCAAGGTTTTCTGTTTTTGAACCGATGAATGAAAAAACAACGAAGGCCGTAGTAGTTGTTAATTTCGACAATAAAGAAGATGACGTAGAAGTGAATATTGAAAACGTAAAGGCTGGGAAAGTAGAAATCTGTATTCCATTTCAAAGCGACCGGATAATGCAGTTGCCTGCAAAAATTAAGGTGCCTGCAAGAACTTGTGCAGTAGTGGTTCAAATCGGTGAATAATGCCCAGCCAATAAAAAACGGCATGATGCCATGCCGTTTTCTGAATAAAGATGTCCTGAAAAAAGAAATTACTTTTTCGTCGCTGCGTTAATGGGTGCCCTGTCCAGGAATTGAACCACGTGGTCAACTTTATCATTAGCATCAAAGTGCATGGCGGTATGGATCCATTGGGCCATTCTCTTTCCTGTTTTGTATTTAGCCTGCGTAAGATACCAGCCCAATACCCAATTCCCGGCTAAATGTTCCGGCTGCTGAGGCTGGTTCACTTTAACAGAGAGCCAGATGTCCTTGCTGAAGCTGATGGAATCAATTACATCACCCCTTCTCTTTTTCCAATAGGCTGTGATGGCGGCTTTTCCCGCCAGGCTGTCTCCGTTATTCCAAACGTAGACGGCATTGTCAGCGAAACTATTCATCCAGGCATCTATATTGCCGGATGAAAGGGATGCATTTCCCGCTTTTCCAATATCCACATACTTCTCGTCACCAATTTCTGTGGGCAGTGGTTTAGCTGGAGCGGCAACCGCAGAATCAGTTGTTGCTGCTTTGTCTTCGGTCTTTGGATTCGAACAGGCAAAGAATAAAGAAATGGCAATCGCCATCGCAATCGTTTTTTTCATGTTTGAAATTTTTAAAGGTTAAAAATGTGCAGGGTAAAGAAAGGTGGGCTTACGGCGGGTAGAATTCAGAATAAATATAGGAATTAAAGGTATGATCAAAAGAATTATTTATAATGACCCTCTGTACACTTCACTGTTATACAATTCCATCCATCTTTCAGGGTAAGCGACCGGCTCCCAGCCAAATTGTTTGTACAATCCATGTGCATCTGCTGTTGATAAAATCCATCTTCTCATACACTGCAGTTCCGGATACGCCATGATGGTTTGCATGAGCCATTTAGAGAGGCCCTGCCCCCGAAAATATGGTAACACATATACATCGCCAAGATAGGCTACGCTTGAAAAGTCAGAAATGACCCTGGCATACCCAATCTGCTGTGCTTCAGAATAAAGTCCAAAATTCAGCGAATGATTGACGGCCATCTCAACCCTGCTAAAAGGAATATTCAAACACCAGTAAGCCTGGGTCGAAAGAAATTCATGTATTGCTTTTATGTCCAGTCTTGCTTTCTCTGTGGAAATACAAAAACCATTGTGGTAAAATTCCCGGTAGTCCAAGTGCTCTTATTTTGTATGCAGGAATTACTTGGTGCCTGTGTCTTATTCAAAAATTAAATTTCCTTCCAATATGATAACCGCGCGGCTGGTTAGTAAAACTTTTTCGTGCTGCAGCGCTATGTTCATATAACCCGTCCGGCTGGATGACTGGAAAGCTTTCATTTTTTTCTTGTTCAGTTTCTCACCCCAATATTTTGCCAGGAAAGTTTGCACGCCACCGGTTACCGGGTCTTCATTGGTACCGGCCCAGGGCCAGAAAAACCGGTAATGGTAGTCATATCCGTTATCCACTGCCGGAGCAGTTACCAATACGCCCCGGATACCATCATGGGAAGGTTTCAACGCGTTAAAATCCGGATTCAGGTCTGCCAGCACCTGAGGGCTACTGATTTCCAGCATCATAACTTTATTTTGGGGACTGAATACCGTGTTGCTGACGGTTGTCAGTCCCAAAGCTTTCAACATGGCAGCTGGTGCAGACGCTGCTTCCGTTTCATACACAGGAAATTCCATAGTTATCTCCTCGCCATGCTTCGTGGCGACCAATTCCAGATTTTCAATGGTAATAAAATGAATTTTGTCTGCACCGGTATCTTTAAACAACACTTTAGCAGATGCCAGTGTAGCATGACCACATAAAGGAATTTCCATTTTTGGAGAAAAATACCGGATCTTATACGAAGCCGTTTTTCCAACCTGTTTCAGAAATGCCGTTTCTGAAAGGCCAAGCTCCTTTGCGATAAGCTGCATATTATCTTCACTGATTTCATGTTCAGGAAAGCAAACTCCGGCGGGATTGCCTTTGAAATATTCATTGGTAAATGAGTCGACAATATATGTTTTCATACGCTCTGTTTTGAAAAGTCCCGTTTAAGACAAATTTCCCGCAAAATATATTACCAGCACAGATACAATTTTAGTATTTTTGGCCAGTACAGTTTAGCTATGAAGAAAAAAACAAAGAGCGGAGAGTTGCTTTATTTAAAAATTGCTAATAGCCTGGAACAACAGATCAATAACGATACGTTGAAAGTGGGCGACAAGCTTCCGTCCATCCGGATGATTTGCCGCCAGCATGGAGTGAGCATGAGTACCGCTCAATTCGCTTATTACGAGCTGGAGGCAAGATCGTTGATAGAACCAAGGCCGCAATCCGGTTTTTATGTAAGCAATTCTTTCAGAAAAAAACTGGCCATGCCCGGGTTAAGCAGGCCGGAAAACAAACCTGCAGCAAAAACAGTCACGGATATTATTGAGAACTCTTTTAATGATGCCGGAGAAAATAATTTTACCATATTTTCCCGGGGCGTTCCGGCCACACAATTATTGCCGATTGCTAAATTGAACAAAGGCATGCTGCAGGCAGTAAGGTCCCTTCCCGGCGGAGGAACAACATACGAGCCATTACAGGGTAATGAAAAACTGCGCTCACAGGTTGCCAAATGGTCGTTTAGCTGGAAAGGAAATCTTTCTAAGAAAGAAATTCTAACCACTGCGGGTTGTATGTCCGCCATCTCTTATTGTCTGATGGCGTTAACAAAAAGGGGTGATACCATTGCAGTCGAGAGTCCCTGTTTTTACGGCATTTTACAATTGGCACAAAGTCTGGGTTTGAAGATCCTGGAACTGCCCACCGATCCGCAAACCGGAGTGGATATGGAGTCGCTGAAGAAAATAGTGCAGAAAACAAATCTGGCCGCCTGCATTTTTGTAAGCAATTTTAATAATCCCTTTGGCAGCCTGATGCCGGAAGAACATAAAAAAGAAGCCGTGAAGCTATTAGGGAAATATAATATTCCGCTGATTGAGGATGATATTTATGGCGACCTGTATTTTGGAGATAAGAGACCCACCTGTTGTAAGTCGTTTGATGAAACCGGAACGGTACTATTGTGTAGCTCCTATTCAAAAACATTGGCACCTGCATACCGGGTTGGCTGGGTTGCTGCGGGAAAGTTTATGAATGAGGTAATGAAAATAAAATTATTTCACAGCCTGAGCAGCACGCCCATTACACATGAAGCGGTCGGAAGCTTTTTAGAAACGGGCAGGTACGAAGCACACCTGAGAAAATTGAGAAAAACCTTATATACCAATTATCTGCAGTACGTCAGGATAATTGGAGAATGTTTTCCTGATGGTACAAGAATTAGCAGGCCCCAGGGCGGCTTATCGTTGTGGGTCGAATTGCCAAAACAAATGGATACCATTGAACTATATAATGCTGCGGTAAGCAAAAAAATTACTTTTTCTCCTGGTAATATGTTTACACTGCAAAACCAATTCAGTAACTGTATGCGCCTGAGTTATGGTTTGGAATGGAATGAAAAAACAGAAAATAGTTTAAAACTACTGGGCAGGCTGGCAAAGGCGGGTATATAATCCGAAGACAATCTTTGGACGTCAAATGCAATAATTTTTCTTTTATGGAGTCTCTTTATTCGGATCCGTGATGGCATTATAGGCATCCATGACCCTTGCCGAGTAAACCAACGCCGCACCTGCATTAACGGCGATGGCTACTCCAACTGCCTCCATGATTTCTTCCTTTGTCGCACCCTGTTTCACTGCTGCATCTGTATGAACAGTAATACATCCATCACACTGTCGCGTTACCGATACAGCAAGCGAAATAAGTTCCCGGGTCTTGGGATCTAGTTTTCCGATCTTTCCGCCGGCATCACTCAATTCACGATAGCCACGAACGGTGGCAGGACTTATTTTGGCCATATTGGTAATGGCAGCAAGCAGTTCCGTACGATATTCATTCCAATCGAGCATCATGGGTTACCTCCTTTTATTTAATCGTTATTTGATAAAGGCAAAATTGAGATATTGATTGGTCCTGGCAAAATACCCGTTTAAACAAGAAAAGCCCGGATTCAGCGAATGTTGTTTTCCCCGATCCCGGTAAGCCGCATATTAAATGAAGTATGGGGTTCTTAGCGTTTTGTAGCATCGCTGAATAGTTGTATTTCAGCAGACAAAAATACAAAACTAAACTTTGGGACAGCCTTATGGAAATTTGAAGGACTGCATCTTATATCATAAATTAGTATGTTGGCGTCATTTTCAAAACCTCGGTCATGCGAAAAGTAATATTAGCAGTTGCGGTAAGCTTAGATGGCTTTATTGAAGGCCCGAATGGAGAATATGACTGGTGTTTTATTGACCAGGACTACAGTTTAAGTGATTTCTTTAAACGTATTGATACGATTTTTGTTGGACGTAAGACATATGAAATGTCCTCAGCAATGGATGGCGGCCCGGCAGGATTTCCAAAATTTAAAGAATATATTTTTTCAACCACGCTTCACAGCGTAAAAGAAGGAGCAACTTTAGTTAGAGGCGACATAAAAACCGAAGTTGAAAAAATAAAAAAAGAAAAAGGAAAAGACATTTGGCTTTTTGGTGGTGCAGCATTGACCACTTCACTCATGAATTTGGGATTGGTTGACGAACTATCCTTAGCCGTTTATCCTATTTTGCTTGGCGGCGGCAAGCCTTTGTTCAATAACATCAGGGACAGAACCAAACTCACACTGGCTGGTACAAAAACATATTCTACAGGGTTGGTTTCTTTAACTTACAATATCATCTCATCAGCTTCCGGGGTACCAGTTCCGTAAACGTACTTCAATGTTCTTATTGCCTGCTTCTACAAGACTTTTAAAAGCGTTTACATCGCTTAAGCCATTCTGCCCGCGATAATGATAGGGATAAACAATTTTTGGTTTAAATGCCAGTACGGCATCCGCTGCTTCCTTTACGTCCATGGTATAGGGCAGGTTCATGCAAACGAAAGCCACATCAATATTTTTTAACGATCGCATTTCCGGAATACCCTGTGTGTCCCCGGAAATATAAATATTTTTTCCGCCTATACCCAGCACATAGCCATTGCCGCGGCCTTTGGTATGCATGGCGGTTGGGCTTTCAGGAAGGTTATACATCGGAATGGCACCAATGGAAATGCCTGACTGTGTAATGTTATCACCGTTCTTAAGAATCACCAGGTGCTCTTTATCCGCAGCGGGCAATTTATCCGCTACAACCTGCGGCACGATAAGGATGGTGCTGGCTGTTTTGACAGCATCAATGGTCTTGATATCAAAGTGGTCGCCATGTATGTCTGTAATCAGGATAATCGTGGGAGCTGCTATTCCCTTGTAATTGTCCGCCCCGGAAGGATCGGCATAGATGGTCACGCCATTTACAGTAAGCACCAGACTGGCATGCTGAATGGGACGAATGGTCAGCGGACCCCTTGTTGTTTGTATCATGTCGGGGGCGCTGGGTTGCGCGTATGAATTATGCAAGGCTAACACGAGTAAAAATCCAAGAATTGGGAATTTCATAATAGACTTATTAGGTAGGTCAAATATACTAAAAAGTAAAACGATAAAAGCACCCAGCCTTTGAGCAGATTTTTCATCCAATAATCTAAAAAATGTCTTAATTATCCACTATAAAGCGTGTTCTCTCATTGCCTGGTAAAAATAACTAAGACAGTTTTATGCCAACTTTTGGATTCTTCAAGGAAGGCATTACAAACTAAAAACAGGGCAACTATTTTTTATGAGCTTAAGCAAGAGACTTTTCAACAAGCGAATGATGCAGGCAATACAATCTGCTGGAAAATTTTCGGCCGAAGACTACCAAAAAGACTACGTGTTAAAATCAATAGGACTTGAAAATATGTTAGGAAAAGTGCACAGCGTGGTAGGGTGGGCCGCTATTCCATTTGTTGAAGGAGGCGCTGTGGACATGTACTATTTTCCAAATCATATTGAAGGGACAGGATTTGTGACCATGGAATTAATAGACCCAGATGGCACAGGGCCCCTGCCTAACAACCTGGGGACCTATGAATTGGTTGCTTTTACCCGGCATGAATATGCTGATGTTAAAGACAGTCAGGCTCCATTCAATCTAATCAAAAAAGAATTTTTCGGGTTCTTCAGTATCATTGGTATATACTCCCGGGAAGCAATATTGAATCCAAACGAGACCTGCGAAGTACCCAAAGGCGAAGGAGTAGAAAACACGTACTTCTTATTCGACCTTTATCAGCCTGACAATAAGGAATTCAATATAGGCGGCCGAAAACATCACCTGCTTTTATGCATTCAACTTTTTAGAAGTGAAATGGAATATGCCAGGACTAAAGGAGGCGAAGAATTAATTAGGAAACTAAAACAGGCTGGCTATTATCCATACAGTGATTTGGATAGAATTCCTGTTGCATAATCCGCCTGAATAGTGCTATTGAAAAAATTCATTATCTTGGTGCGATAAGCATTAAAGCCTTCCTATTGTTTTTTCTTCTTAATGTTGGAGTATCCGTTATATCAATGTACTTATTTCTTGGGGAGATTTTTTTTAAAAGCTTATTTTCAACTTTGACAGAAAACTAATTGGCGAATACATCTCAGGTCATATCGCTATCCATGCACTCATCGCTCAAAATATTCCTGATCGCCCTTCTGATCAGCTTTCTGGGCTCCTTGCCTTTAGGGGTAATGAATGTAGGCGCAGTTCATATTGCGGTGCAGGATGGCTTGTCTGCAGCATTCATATTCTCTGCAGGTGCCGTGTTGATTGAAATGATCTATGTCCGCATCGGCCTGGTGGCGATGGATTGGATATTCAGTCATCACAGACTCCTGAAGTTTTTTGAATGGATCACCGTTTTGCTGCTTTTTGCCCTGGCTATTGGAAGCATCATTGCAGCTTTCAGAAAGTCGGGTTTTGGAGGTGCTTTCCCGGTTCATGATGCGCATCCTTTTATATTGGGCATTTTACTGAGTGCAACCAATCCGATGCACATCTCTTTTTGGTTTGGATGGAGCAGCATTCTAAAAAATAAACAGATTTTGCTGCCGCAACATGGCGGCTACAATATTTATGTTGCAGCAGTGGGCATCGGCAGCATCCTGGGCTTTAGCGTGTTTATTTTTGGCGGGAGTTTCCTGGTGAACAAGCTGAATACGAATCAGCATATATTGAACTGGGTTATCGGAGGCATATTAATGATCACGGCGATCATTCAATTGTATAAAACAATCCGGAAACCACTAGTGCCAGCCGGCCGGGCGTCCGAAAGCGAAAATTTGCTACTTTAGTCCTCATGAATTTCAGGGCTTTTTTATACCGGATGACCCATTGGGAAACCTGGCATTATCTGGGAAAATATATTCCCATCATGCCGGTATGGCTCTGGTATTGCTTTCGGTCACGTTCATGCTGGTTTTTTACCCCTTCCAATCCCACGCTGACTTTTGGCGGGTTTGAAGGCGAGAGTAAAAAAGAAATGTTCGACCAGTTACCTCCCCGCACTTATCCTAAAAGCATCTATATTTCGCCTTCCCTGCCTTTTGAGGAACTGGAGAAACTGGTTTCTTTAAATGGCTTTGAATACCCGCTGGCCGTTAAGCCGGATGTGGGCATGATGGGCTTTATGTTCCGGAAAATTGATAGTTCAGATAAGCTGAGGATTTATCATGAAAAAATGCCTGTGGATTATATCATACAGGATCTGATCAGGTACCCGCTTGAAGTCAGTGTATTTTATTATCGTTTCCCCAATGAAATAAAAGGAACGATTACGGGCTTCTTAAAAAAAGAATTCCTTACGGTAACCGGTAATGGCAGATCTACGCTGTGGGAATTAATGGTTGACTATCCACGGGTGCGTTTCCGCCTAGAAGAAATGAGATCGAAACACAAAGGCCGGTTAAATGATATCCTGGATCAGGGTGAAGTATATTATTTATCCAACGCGTTAAACCTCAGCCGGGGTGGAAAACTCGTCAGTCTGGCCCACGAAAAAGACGAAAATTTATTAAAGGTCTTTGATGGACTCAGTCACTACACAGAACACTTTTATTACGGCCGGTACGATATTAAATGTGCTTCCGTTGAAGACCTCAAGAAAGGGAAAAATTTCTACATTCTTGAATATAATGGTTGCGGCGCCGAGCCGCATCATATTTACGGGGATGGCAATACCTTAATTCAGGCTTATAAAATCGTTTTACAACACTGGAAGATGCTGTATAGAATTTCAACCTATAACCATGCACGGGGAATACGCTATTGGACATTCCAGCAGGGTTGGCAATTCCTGAAAAATGCAAAAAGACATTTCAAAATGCTAAAACGGTTGGACGCGGCGACTGAATTATAGCCAGGGCTCAATTATTGTTCTTATAAGAACAACCTTTCTGTTTGACTGATCGTACAGATTGGATCGGAGATACAGCCATATGACAGCAATGGAATCACAGACCATCATTAAGGAATACCTTGCTTTCCTGGACAATAAAGCTTTTCCCTGCGTGGGCGCCAAAGCCGCTCTGGCAAGACAACATATCAAATGTATGGTTGCAGATCATATGGAATGTCCTAAAGATGACCTGACCATTTTGCAATTCCTGTATGATTTCGTGGATGAGTACCGGAATTCAAATGAAATTTTTCATAGCGCCGCCATCATCTTTAAAGCGCCGGCTTTGCTTAATGAAGCGCACTTTGATGAATTATTATGGAAGAGGTTGCAGGCACTGGCAGACCTGGACAAAAGAAACTATCATCATGATCAGCGGGTGAATGCCGACCCTTCGTCTGCACATTTCAGTTTCAGTCTGAAGGAAGAAGCATTTTTTATCATCGGGATGCATCCGGCCAGCAGCAGAAAGGCGAGGCAATTCAAATATCCCAGCCTAGCCTTCAATCCTCATGATCAATTTGAAAAATTAAAGGAGGCGGACCGGTATGATGCAATGAAAGCAGTTGTCCGAAGACGTGACATCGCCTATTCGGGTTCGGTCAATCCCATGCTGAATGACTTCGGTGATTCTTCCGAAGCCCGTCAATACAGCGGTCGCAATTATGAGGATCAATGGCAATGTCCCTTAAACAGCAAGCATGCAAAAAATGAACATCATTCCGCCACGTAGCGGAGTTTCTTTTATATTGAAGAAAGGTCAGCGTCTTAAGGTCATTGATATAGAAGGCGAACAGGTTTCAGATTTTATATGCTATAATTTTCATGACCGGTTAGAGTATCTTTCTTCGGGCCGCACGATCGATTATGCGGAAACAATATTACTGACGAAGGGTCATGCCTTTTATTCCAACCGGAGCAATATCCTGTTCGATATGGTGGAGGACACGGTGGGCAGACATGATTTTTTGCTTACCCCTTGCAGTGCGGATACATTCAGGATAATATACGGACATACCCAACCGCACCGGGGTTGTTTTGGTAATCTCTGTGAATCACTGAAGGGCTATGGCATTGAGCCCGATCAAATCCCCACCAGCTTCAACATCTTTATGCATGTTACCGTCGATGGGGAAACAGGAAAGGTTTCTGTTCTTCCCCCAAAAAGCAGGGCAGGGGACTACGTTGTTTTGCAGGCCAGGATGGATCTTTTGGTCGGCTTAACTGCATGTTCGGCGGAAATGTCAAACAACTACTCATTCAAACCTATTGGTTACCTGATTGAATAATTATAGCCTGGTGGCAACGGCAACAGATTTGATTATTCGCGCAGGAGGAGCCATGATCGCGGTGGTCTCCATTATATTGCCATGAATTGAAAAAGTGGCCGTCGTGGTCATTTTTTGCGGGTTATATTGGGGCTCGAGTGTTAATTTCAACTGATCTCCTGTTGCACCCCATACTCCCTTCATAACAAGTATATCCGAACTTTTCGGAGAAGAGATGTTCATGGTAAAAGTATGATCCGCGTTGTAGATGATCTCTGAGTTTCCGACATCTTTTGCCGTTTTCTCCTCCATGGACTTGCCCATTTGTTTAGCAACTTCCGCGCTGTAATAATTTTTTACTGATACGCCTTTCCATTTGCCCACAATAGCCTGGGCGTCGCAGGCATTCAAGAGAGAAAATCCAATGAAAATGCCAATAGTAAGGAATAAAGATTTCCATGTATGAGTTGTCGTGAATATTGTGTTTGCCATCTTAAATAGGTTTACCGAATTGGATAAATGACCTGATTGTCAGGATGCTCCCTTTCAAGGTATGCTAAACAAGCTCCTCCACCGAAGAAATCTTTCTGAAGTGCCCAATTTGTATATTTTGACTTTCGCACAAAGCGCTGAGTAAAAAAGAATACCTACATTCGATGAGTATGGCTTTGACCAATAAATTGTTTTGTTCTAGTTTGGCAATTGCCCTGCTCGGTTCATGTATTCGCGAAACGAAACAAAAAACAGCCGGTCTGGACAGCAACGAAATTATAGAGGAAGTAAAAAAAGCATCTCACGCAATAACCCACTACGCGGCAAAGGCTGATTTCGATTCTTTATTGGCATGCTATGCCGATATTCCTGATTTTCTTGCCATCAGCAACGACGGCGTCGCGAGAAAATTCCCTGAATACAAAGCGATCTGTAAAAGCTTTTATAGCGCAGCAAATGGACAGGAACTCACTACGATCCAGGAGCGTTTTCATGTTGTTGACAAAAACCTGGTTATTTTAACCTGGACCGGCAACATTAACGCCCTTTTCAAAAATGGGGAAACATGGATAATGAAAAATTATACAGTGACCAGTGTATTTCAAAAGATTGGTGATAAATGGAAAGTCATTCACGTCCATGAATCGTCGCTGCCTCCTGAAGTTAAAAAATAGAGCGAACTTGTCTCATATGATGATAAGAAGTATCATATTAATCTCCGTTTTTGCCTCGATCGTAACAGATTGCTCATTCGCACAACCCATTCCCTCCGACAGCACTTTTTCACCTCCAGGCCGTCTGGTCAGCATCGGCAACCGCAAACTGCATATCCTCTGCTCTGGAAAAGGCAATCCGACAATTGTGTTAATAGCAGGAGGTGGGGCCTTCGCGATTGACTGGGTGCTGGTACAGTCAAGAATGGACAGCACTACCCGGGTATGCTCTTACGATCAGGCCGGACTTGGATGGAGCGATTCGGGGCCTTTGGACGAGACCGTAGAACAGACTGTTGATGATCTGCACAAACTGTTGCGGGCGGCGGGAGAGCAGGGACCTTACCTGTTGGTAGGCGCATCCATTGGCGGAATCTTTATTCAGGCCTATCAGCATGCATATCCGAATGAGGTTGCAGGTCTCGTTTTCTCCAACAGCAGCAATCGAATTGGATTAGCTACAAAAAACAAGACCGGCCTGATCTGGGACCTGACAGAAGACGAGATACGGTCGGTATACCCCTTCCCGCCATCCGATGAGCCGGCGCCAAATAAAGTGGTCGATCCCTTTGACAAATTGCCACGGAATCTACAGGGAATGCGTCTATGGCTTACCGTTCGGCTCTGGAAGAAATGGAATACATCTCAGAGCGGGCCTGAGTCGATGTTGTCCTGGCGTAAAGAATTCCGGCGCGAATTCGAAGAAACAGAGGCGGGAAAGAAATTTCCGCTGGGTAAATTACCTGTGGTTGTGGTGTCCAGTGACCCTATGGCAAATGATTCAGTATTGCGTTCCCGCGATGAGGCGGCAGTGCGTCTTGACTATCTCAGTTCAAATACGATACATATTACTGCGGAGGGGAGCGGGCACGAGATCCACCTGTATCAGCCTGACAAAGTAGTGGAGGCATTAGGACGAGCCGTAATAGCCGTGCGGAAAGGCATTCCCCTGTTGAGCATTAAGACTTCGCCTCTTCCCAAACACGATTAACAAAGTTTACAATATATTTGCCTTCATTTTCATTGCAATCCACCTGAAAGCATCCCGGGGATTCATTGCATAACAGTTCCTTGTACTGGGCATAACTCATTTCCAGGATGATTTCTTTTTGGTCTATATCAATGTCTTTTGCCCTCAGATAGACGGGATCATCAGATCCCCTGAGTAGTTCATAAAAATCGCTAATTCTTACATAGACTTTCATAAATCAATGTTTTAAGGATAGTTGGAAGATACAGAAAATTCTATATAAACCCTGCCGGTTTTCGCTAGATTTTTCGAATGGCGGATCTCCGGCAAATTCTTTTTTGAGATATTTTATTGGTATTTTGTCGTTATGAAACGCCCATATTTATTCATTATCGTCCTCGCCCTCTTTACCATGTCCTGTTCAAAAACAAGTTCGTATGCGGGCAAGAAACCAACTGTTTATGTCAGCGGACTATCTGGTGTGTTAGGAATTTCAACGCAGGGAGTCGTTTGGGTCGGAGATAGTGCAACGAACTTTTCCGGCGCTGGTGAAATCACGTCAGTCTCAGTTAACGGTCGCGATATCTATTCCCTGGCTGGTAAGGTTTACTGGAAGAATGGGGTCGACGTTACCGTTCCTGACATTCTTTTCAGCAGCAATATTCTGGTCGCTCAAAATGACGTTTTTATTATCGGCGCTTCCCTGGCCAGCAGTAATGCTGGTGTCGGCACCACAGCGGCAGCTGTCTATTGGAAGAATGGCTCCATGGTAAATCTGACCCAGAATCTGCCGGATGTGGTAGCTGCTTCCACAAAAGGGATTGCCGTTTCGGGAAATGATGTTTATGTCTGTGGCTATTTATATACCGGTTATAACGATACACTGGATGCCGTATACTGGAAAAATGGCCAGTTAAATTATTTGCCTGACGGTTATATGGCGAAGTGCATTGCCGTTTCAGGTTCGGACGTTTATGTTGGCGGAACATCACTTCACAATGGCGATGTCTACTGGAAAAACGGCGTGATGCAAATTCTGGGAAACGCATCCCAGGTCAATGCGATAACAACTTCTGGCTCCGATGTGTATGTTGCTGGCTATACGGCCGCAGGACCCAACGAGGCCTGTTATTGGAAAAATGGTCAACTGATGCCGCTGCCAGAGGGAAATGCTGTAACAGGGATCGCAGTCTATGCTTCTGATGTCTATTGTTCCGGCAATACCAATTCAAATCATGCCTGCTTTTGGAAAAACGGCGTTGTCGATACGCTGGGCGTGGGTGTGACCAGCTCGATTGTTGTCGGACCTTAGCAACAAGTCAAATATTAGGCTATTTTTGGTTTTTCCAACACATGGCAAAAAACTGGCTGTCAAACAAAAGACTTGTTATTATTGGGGGTACTGATGGACTCGGATTGTCCGCTGCGCTGGCCTGTATAGACGAAGGCGCTAACCTCATCGCCGTGGGCCGCGATCCTGCAAAGGAAGAACCAGTCAACAACCGGTTTGGTCAAAAGGGCCTTGTGATGACCGGGGACGCCCGTGACGAATCCGTTGCTGAAAAAGCCATCCAGACCTGTGTAGACCGCTTCGGCAGTTTTGATGGATTGTATCATGTGGCCGGAGGTAGTGGCCGGAAATTCGGCGACAGTCCTTTACACGAGATGACGGTGGCCGGCTGGCAGCAGACCTTTGAACTGAACCTCGGCAGCCTGATGTTTTCAAACAGGGCCGCATTGAAATATTTTATGAAAAATAAACAGGCCGGCGTGATCCTGAACATGGGCTCTGTGCTGGGCTTCTCTCCTTCTCCGAAACATTTTACCACACATGCTTATGCAGCCTGTAAATCCGCAGTCATCGGATTGGGGAGTTCATTGGCGGCCTACTATGCTCCCTATAACATCAGGATAAACACCATCGCACCCGGACTGGTGAAAACGCCCATGTCAACAAGGGCTGTAGAGAATGAAGACATCATGCAATTCATTCAAACAAAACAACCATTGGATGGGGGTAGGATCGGCGTGGCGGAAGACCTGGATGGCGCTGCCGTTTTCCTATTATCTGATTATGCTAAATTTATCACCGGCCAGGTGATTGCCGTGGATGGCGGCTGGAGCGTTACCGAAGGACAATACTAAACTAACAATATGTCGAATGTTTTGATCGGAGTTGATTTAGGCGGCACAAGGATTAAATCCGTAGCGATGGATAAAGAAGGAAATATCCTTCATCAAATGTACAGACCGACCCGTGACGGAGATGATCTATACTGGAGACAGGCGGCCATTGCCAGTATTCATGATTTAAAATCCAAATTGGGCATTGATGATTTTAAAGTGGGCATTTCCGCTCCCGGTCTTCCCAACAAAAGCCATTCTGCTATTGCGTATATGCCCGGGCGTTTGCAGGGTCTCGAAAATCTGGATTGGTCTTCACTGATCGGTTGCAGAACATGGGTATTGAATGACGCGGTGAGCGCCATGATGGCCGAAGCAAAACTGGGCTCGGCAAAAGACATGAAAAATGTGGTGCTGATCACGCTGGGAACCGGTGTAGGTGGCGCCATTTTAATTGATGGAAAACCCTACCAGGGTAGTTTTCAGAAGGCTGGTCATATCGGCCATATGACGCTGGATCATGCCGGCGAGCCGGATATTACGGGAATGCCGGGAAGTCTTGAGGATGCCATTGGCAATTACACGATCCAAAAAAGATCCCAGGGCAGGTTCCAAGACACGCATGCATTACTTGATGCCTACAGAAAGGGTGATGACTTCGCAAAAGAAGTGTGGCTGGCATCCGTAAAAAAACTGGCCATTGGCATTGCCTCTGTCACCAATATTTTGTCACCGGAATGCATCATCCTCGCTGGCGGCATCACAGAAGCCGGTAATGATCTGTTTGAACCACTGGAGGATTATTTAACCACCTATGAATGGCGTGCCGGGGGTGACAAAACGGTGATCCTGAAATCGCAGTTTGGAGATATGGCCGGAGCGATCGGGGCGGCTTGTTTCGCGCTCACGAAAGATGAATAATAAAAACTCATTTCATGAATGTCATCAAATCTTATGTAGACAAGTGCAGGGCCATTGCCGACAAAGTGGAAGCGCAGGAGGACAAAATGCAGATGGCGGCGCAATGGTTTGCCCAAAGCATCCTGGCGGGGAGGGTCGTGCATGTTTTTGGCTCCGGGCATAGTCGCATCATGGCCGAAGAAATGTGGCCCCGCTATGGTTCCTTTCCCGGATTTAATCCGATCGTAGAATTATCA
>Ga0193728_1000043_pt1 | contig 48653 bp, 56 predicted proteins | sample U1c1metaG_FD_143037 | JGI IMG/M metagenome (GOLD analysis project Ga0193728, IMG submission 143037) | Soil microbial communities from a riparian zone of the East river system, Colorado, United States - U1c1 | ecosystem: Environmental > Terrestrial > Soil > Riparian zone | place: USA: East River... | reverse complement strand
ACGGCCTGCTGCAATCGACGACGACGAAGATCCCGGGCCTCGTGTCGATCGTCGACATCGCACCAACCGCGCTCGGCCGCAAGCGCGCGTCGCTCACCTCGACACCCGCGGCCGATCCAATCGCCAGTCTCACGAGCCTCGACCGGCAGATCCACGCGAACAACCGGATGAAGCTGCCGGCGCTGATCGTCGTCGCCTTCGCCGTCCTCCTGCTCGCTGCGGTGCGGCCCCGCGCAGCGACGACGAGCGTGCTCGCCGCGTTGCTCGCGAGCATTGCGCTGGGGGCCGCGCAGGTCACGAGCGAGCCGGTGATCCTCGCGTTCCTCCTCGCCGGCACGCTTGGGGGCGGGCTGTGGCTCGCGCACGTGTGTCGCACGGACGGCCGTCTCCTCGGATTGATCGTCGGTGTGCTCGTCGTGCACGTCGCGCTGCTCGCGAAGCGCCCCGACTGGGTTGCGATCACGCCGCTCGGACCGACCCAGAACTCACGCTTCTGGGGCATCGGCAACCAGCTCGAGACCCTGCTCCTTGCGCCGTTGCTCGCCGGTGCCGCGCTCGCAGGCCGGCGCTACGGACGGTTCGGCTTCGCGCTGTTCGCGGCGGCGGGGCTCGTCCTCGTCACCGACAACCGGCTCGGCTCCGACGGCGGCGGCGCGATCGTGCTCGGCGTTGCGTTCGCGTTCCTCGGCGCGCGCGTGCTGCGGCTCGGCGTCCGCGGCTTCGTGACGCTGCTGCTACTCGGTGCGACCGCCGTGCTCGGGCTCGTGTCGTTCAACCTGCAGACGCCGGGCCCGAACCATCTCCGGAGTGCGTTCGCGCACGGGTTGTCCGGGCTCGTCGCCGTCGCGAAGAATCGCGTGCCGCTTGCGTATGCGCCCGCGGTGCACAACTGGCCGCTCGTGCTGCCGCTCGCACTCTGGTTCGTCGCGGTGATGGTGCTTGCGGTTCGCGTCGCGCAGCGTCGCGCGACACGCGACCTCGTGCTCGCAGTCGGCCTCGCGATCGGCACGTCACTGCTCGTCAACGACTCGGCGACCTACGAGCTCGTGGGCGGCGTCGCCGTGCTGGCCGCCCTCGTCCGCTTCACGCCCGCCGTTGCGCCGCTGACGGTTCCGGTGCTTTCGCGGATGCCGCTGCCGGCCCAGCCGGTGCCGAACGAGGCGACGCCTCCGAGCTAGAGGCTTGATGCCTGCGCGGCCCTGACGCGGGTGTGCGGCTTCCCGTTGCCGGTCGCCGCGACCGCTTCCGCAGTAAGCGCTGCACTGAGATCTGCGGCGGCGGTCACGGGAGTTGCGCAGTAGGGGCACGCCTGCCACGACGCGTCGAGCGGCGCGGAGCAGCTTCTGCACGGCTGTTTCAGCCGGGTCGTGCAGACCGGGCAGACGAGGAAGCTCGCGTCGACACCGGCGCGGCATACCGGGCAGTGCGGCGTGCGCAGCCCGATCTGCTCCTCGAGCGCACGCACCTCGAGCTCGCGTGCGCGGACGTCGTCAAGCGTCTCAGGAGCCCGGAACAAGAGGTAGACCGCTGCGCCGAGGTACGGCGCTGCGAGCGCCACGAGCGTCGCGGTGACGACGAGCCAGGAGTCGTCCACGCGCCTGCGTGCGTCGCGGTAGACCCAGTACGCGAGCCCGAGCCAGAACACCACGGCGAGGACGAGCACGAGGTTCCGCGCCACGTCGAACGCGGTGGAGTGGAGCAGGCCGTGCACCGAGCCGAAGGCCGACGCTGCGATGAGGCTGGACCCGGTCACGCGGAGCAAGATGCCCGCCGCATCGACGGAGAAACACCGGTGCCATGCGGACGGAGGCCAACCGTCCGGGGCCGTTGTCCCGCTAGTGTCCGGAGCTGGCATGCGGCGACAGATCTGTCGACTCGTGGGTCACAAGCTGCCTCGGCGGCGGCGACCCTTCTTCTTCACGGAGCGCTTTCAGCGCTGCGAACGCTGCGGCGTGCGCGTGAAGCTGAGGGGACGCTGATGGGAGCCGAGCAGGTGACGTGCGTCTATCAGGCGTACGAGGACGATCAGCTCGTTGCGACGGGACGCCTCATGCTCGACGGGCTTCCGCACGTCGGCGAGGAGGTCCGCCTGAACGGCAGGCCGCATGTGGTGCGCTCGGTGGAGTTCGGCGGCGGCGAGCACGTCCTCAAGCTCCAAGCAGCGTAGGACTTCGTCCTTACACGGTCTTGACGGAGCCTTCGGCTACGGTCCTCCGATGCGCCGGGCGGTCGTCGCACTGGTTGTTCTCGCCGCGCTCGCGCTCTTGCCTGTAGCGCACTCGGCCTCCTCGGCGAGCCCTGCTTTCGGTATCGAGGACGACGCGTGGCTCATGTACGGGCCCGGCACGCTCTCGGCGCGGCTGTCGACGCTCGACAGCCTCGGAACGCGGCTTGTTCGCTTCACGGTGCGCTGGGATCAGGTGGCACCGTCACGTCCGGCAGCGCCGCGCGACCCCTCCGATCCCGCTTACGTGTGGGGGCAGTTCGACACGGTGCTTCGCGCGCTGCACGCCGTCGGGATCCAGACGCTGGTGACGCTCTACGGCGCCCCCCGGTGGTCGAACGGTGGGCATCCGCCCAACTGGCTGCCGTCGAGCGGGTACGCCGACTTCGCGTACGCCGCGTCGAAGCAATTCCCGTGGGTGCACCAGTGGACGGTCTGGAACGAGCCGAACGGAAGGACGTTCTCCGTTCCCGTCTCCGCGAAGGCATACGTGCAGAAGCTGTTGAACCCGGCGTATGCGTCGCTTCACCAGGCGAGCTCCGCGAACGTCGTCGCGGGCGGCGTTACGTCACCGCGGAAGACTCCGTCCGGTGTCGCGCCGCTCGCGTTCATGCTCGGAATGAAGGCGGCGGGCGCGCGACTGGATGCGTATGCGCACAATCCGTATCCCGTCTCGCCGCAGGAGACGCCGTTCCGCTCGACGTGCACAGGGTGCGCTGTCCTCACGATGGCGAGCCTCCCTTCGATTCGCGCCGACGTGACGCGAGCCTTCGGTGCGTCGACGCCGCTCTGGTTGACGGAATACGGCTATCAGACGAATCCGCCCGACCGTCTGCTCGGCGTCTCGTACGCCGCACAGGCGCGGTACATCGGACAGGCGGCGCTGCGCGCGTGGCAGCAGCCGGGCGTGACGATGCTGATTCAGTTCCTCGTGCGCGATGAGCCGAGCCTCGGCGGCTGGCAGAGCGGGCTCTTCACCGCGGGCGGAGCGGCGAAGCCGGCGTTGCACGCGTTCGCATTGCCGCTCGCGCAGGTGTCGCGCCGCGGCGGCTCCGTGGTGCTGTGGGGCCAGGTGCGTCCCGGATCGGGCGCGCGCCCCTACGTGCTGCAGCGGTACAGCGGCGGGAAATGGGTGCCGCTCGGCGGTACCGCGCGCACCGATGCGAGCGGAACGTTCGCGCGCACCGCGACGCTACCGCGCGGATCGCTCGTGCGCATCTGGGCCGCGGGTGCCGGATACGCCAGTCCTGCGCTCACAGTGTCGTAGAGACTGCACCTGATGGATCTCGCGCTTCGCATCGTGCACCTGCTCGCAGCGATCGTCTGGGCGGGTGGCACGGTCGCGCTCGTCTTCGTGGCCGTCCCGCCCGTGCAGCGTCTCCAGGGGCCCGAGCGCGCGGCGCTGCTGCGCGAGTTCGGCCGCCGCTGGCGGCCGATCGGCTGGAGCGCGCTCGGCGTTGCGGTCGTCACCGGCATCGTCCTAGCGCAGCGCGCGCACGCGTTCGACGGCGCGCCGCGCGACTTCGATTGGGTGCTGACGGTGAAGGGCCTCCTTGTGGGATTGCTCGTCGCGGGCTCCTACCTGCACGACTACGTATTGGGCCCGGGGCTTGCACAGCAGGTGCGCGAAGGGAGACCGCAGTCGCTTCGACCGCTCCTCGTCGGGATCGGCCGCACGAACCTGCTCCTCACAATCGCCATCCCGATCCTCGGCGCCGTGCTCGGCGACCTGCTCTAGATGGTCAGTCGATCCGGTAGTGCAGGTGGACGACGCCGTTCGAGAAGCGGTGCTCGTCGAGCAGCTGGAGGTCGCCGCGCACGCCCGCGGGGAGTGCAGCCGTGCCGCCGCCGACCATGACCGGCGTGAGGAACAGGTGGAGCTCGTCCACGAGCCCCGCTGTGATCGCATGCGCTGCAAGCGTCGGTCCACCGATCGCGAGATCGCGCTGTGCGGTCTCCTTCAGTTGCCGCACGGTGTCCGGATCGAAGCTCCGCTCGAGGCGCGTCCGCGCGGTGGACGCGCGCTCCAGCGTGGTCGAGTAGATGATCTTGTCGGCGGCTTGCCAGAGCTCGGCGAAGTCGCGCATCACGGCAGGCTCGTCGTGGGCGGTACTCGCGGTCGCCCAGTACCTCATCACGTCGTACATCCTGCGCCCGTAGAGATACGTGCCCATCGGCCGCACGAGGTCGTTGACGAATGCGTGCACCTCCTCGTCGGGCGCCGACCAGTCGAATTCGCCATTCGCGTCCGCGACATAGCCGTCGACGGATGCGATCGCCGCGTAAATGAGCCTGGCCACGCCCGATGCTCGAGCCTTAGATCTGCCAGAGACCGTCGGCGATCACCGGCACGCGCTTGCCTTTCGCCGTTATGCCCGTCGCCTCGAAGTCGGTGCCGCCGATCATCACGTCGAGGTGCACGGTCGCGCGGTTGAGACCGATCGCGCGCTTGCCCGTGCGCGTCCCCCCGAAGCCTGCGCCGAACGCGATGTGCGCGGCCGCGTTCTCGTCGAGCAGCGTGTGGAAGTACGTGCGGCCACTTTGCCCGATACGCGACGTCGAGTCGACGAGCGCAACCTCACCCAGTCTGCGTCCGTTTCCCTTCGGGTCGTTGTCGAGATGCGCAGCGACGAAGTCGCGGTCCTTCTTGCTCTTCGCATCGAGGCGAACGAGCCTCCCACCGCGGAACTCGCCGCGTAGCCCTTCGATCAGCCGGCCCTGGAACGACAGCGGGAACGTGCAGGCGAACGTCCCTTCGGTACCGCCCGCGTGCGGGCTCGTGAAGGATTCCTCGGTCGGCATGTTCGGGGACACCTTGATGCCAGACATGCTCTCCTCCTGGCCGCCGAGCCAGCGCGTCTCCGGCGCGAGACGGAGGTCGAGCTCGGTGCCCGGGCCGCGCAGCTCGAGGCCGGTGAGCCCGAGACGCGTCAGCTTCTGCGACCGGCGCGTGAGCGCCCGCACGTGGGCGAGCCAGCCCGCCGATCCCTTGCCGTCTGCGTCCGTGAGCCGGCAGAACCAGAGGAAGTCCTGTGCCAGCCGGCGCTTTCCCTCGATCGGCGTGAGCTCGGGATAGACCTGCTCCGCCCAGTGATCGGTGGGCCACGCGACGCCGGTCCAGCGGGCCTTCAGGTCGAGGTTCGCACGGCGATAGGCAACGAACGCACGGTTCGTGTTCGTCCGGGAGATGTCGGCGCTGAGCCGTTTCGGCGGTACGCCGTCGAGATATCCCGGCTCGGTCTCTCCGGCGATCGCGGCGCGCGCACTCGCCGGCTTCGCGAGCTCGCGGAAGCGCCGCTCCGCCCAGGGTGAGACGACGCCGAGTGCGTCATCGCTCGCGTGCAGGAGCCGCGCGCGAGCAACGAGCGGATCCGCGTACAGGACGTCCACGATGTGCGCTCCGGCGCGATAGCCGGCCTCTGCAACGGCCACGACGATCTCCCGGTGCGCAGGCTCGCCCATAACCACGAGCGTGTGGCCCTTGCCGACGCCGAGCGACGCCTTGACGATCGCGTCGGCGTATCGGCGGAGCTCAGCCGGCCCGAGGATCGAGTCCTGTTCCACGTCGTGGAAGCTAACAGGCTCGTTCGGGGTGGCCGCTCTAAACGGCCGCAGCGAGCGCTGCGTCGAGCGAGTCGTGCACCGCGAAATGGCGGTCGAGACCGGAGATCTCGAGGGCGCGCTTCGTCTCCAGGCCGGGTGCCGCGAGGAGGAAGCCGCGCCGGTTCGGCATCCGGGTGCGGGCTTCGATCAGCACGCCGAGTGCGGTCGAGTCGATGAACTTGACGCCGCTCAGGTCGACGATCAGCCGGGTCGGGCTCTCGGCGCAGCATTCGAGCAGCGCCTCGCGCACCTCGTGCGCGTTATAGAGATCGAGCTCGCCCGCGAGGCTCACGATGGTCGAGCCGTCCTTGCGCTCGATCCCAGAGACCGCGGCCTCCCGGATTCCGGACGTCTCGTCACGGGCCGCACCGTTCCCCTCAGCCACGACTCGCTCCTTCCATTTGGCTTTCCCACCGCGACGCCCCCGGTCGCGGCTTGCGCAATTCAAGCATCGCTGCACGTTGCCCGCAAACAGGGTGCCTATGCTTGACGCGTGGAGGTCGCAGAGGTCGCAGCAAGGGCGGCCGGGGAGAACTTCCCCGTCGGCTCGGTTCTCTTTCCCCGCGCGCTACGCCCGCACGTACGCGCGCTCTACTGCTACGCCCGGCTCGTGGATGAGCTCGGCGACGCGTACGACGGCGACCGGCTCGCCGCGCTCGACGAGCTGGAGGAGCAGGTGGGGCTCACCTTCGAGGGAGAGCCCGACTGGCCTGTGCTCCGCAACGTGCAGCCGACCGTCCGCGAGTTCGATCTCCCGCGTGAGCCTTTCTTGAGATTGATCGAGGCGAACCGCCGCGACCAGCGCGTCGCGGGGTACGAGACCTGGGCGGAGTTGAAGGACTACTGCGTGCACTCGGCGGACCCGTGCGGAAGACTTGTGCTCGGCGTGCTGCGGCGGCTCGATGACCCTGCGCTCGTCGCCGCGAGCGACTCGGTGTGCACCGGGCTGCAGCTTGTGAACTTCCTCCAGGACGTGCCGCGCGACCTCGAGCTCGGCCGCGTCTACCTCCCTGCTGAGGACCGGCGGCGCTTCGGCGATCCGGCGCTCGACCGGCCGAGCGACGAGCTGCGCGCGCTGCTGCGCTTCGAGGCGGAGCGTGCTGCGTCGCTGCTGCGCGCCGGCGATGAGCTGCGCTCGAAGATCGGCGGGCGGCTCGGTCGCGCCGTCGGCCTGTTCGCGCGCGGCGGTCTCGCTGCGCTGGACGCGCTCGAGGAGGCCGGCTGGGACATCTTCACGCAACGGCCGAAGCCGTCGCGCGCGCGACTCGCCCGCGAAGCAGCGATCGTTCTCGTCCGATGAGCATCGCCGTCGACGAAGCGTACGCCGAGGTGCAGCGCATCACTCGTGCACGTGCCAAGAACTTCGCGTACGGGATCATGGTGCTGCCGCGCGAGAAACGGCGCGCGATCGCCGCGATCTATGCGTTCGCACGCGAGGTCGACGACGTCGCGGACGGCGATCTCCCGCCTGCCGAGAAGTGGGTGCAGCTCGAGGCGTTGCGTGCTGCCCTCGACGATCCGCCCCCGACCGCGATGCACGTCGCGCTCTCCGACGCGCGCGCGGCATTCGACATTCCGCGCGATGCGCTGTCCGCGCTCGTCGACGGCGGGCTGCAGGATCTCGAGCAGACGCGCTACGAGACGTTCGACGACCTGCGCGGCTACTGCGAGAAGGTCGCCGGCGCCGTCGGTGTCGCATGCGTCGCGGTCTACGGTTCCGACGACGTCGAGCGTGCGATGACGCTCGGCATCGCGTTGCAGCTGATCAACATCATGCGCGACGTTGCCGAGGACGAGGAGCTCGGCCGCGTGTACCTGCCACAGGACGAGCTCGTTCGGTTCGGTGTCGAGCAGCCCGGCACGGTGACGCCGGAATGGCGGTCGTTCATGGAGTTCCAGGCAACGCGCGCGCGCGTGCATCTTGCTGATGGACTGAAGCTTCTCGACTCGCTCGACCGTCGCAGTGCGCTGTGCGTCGCGACGTTCGCCGGTCTCTACAGCGGGCAACTCGACCGCATGGAGGCGAACGGCTTCGACGTGTTCGGGTCGTCGTGCGGGCTCTCGACGCCGGCGAAGCTGACCGTTGTTGCGCGGGGGCTGTTCAGGTGAAGGCGGCGGTCGTCGGCGGCGGGCTCGCCGGGCTGACCGCCGCTCTCGATCTCGTCGGCGCCGGCGCCGACGTGACGCTCTACGAGGCGCGCCCGACACTCGGCGGCGCGGTGCAGACGCTGCCGGAGCGCGACGGCGATCCGTCGCCGCCGCCCGACAACGGCCAGCACATCGCGCTCGGGTGCTTCACGGAGTACCTGCGCTTCCTCGAGCGCGTGGGGGAGAGCGGGTCGGTGCGCCGCACGCGGCTCGCGCTTCCCGTGATCGCTGAGGACGGCCGCGTGTCGAGCATCCGGCCGTCACCGGCCGCGCTCGTCGCGTACGGGCACCTGTCGCTGCGCGACCGGCTGCGCATTCCGCTGACCCTTGTGCGAATGCGCGTCGCAAAAGCGCGAAGCGGCGAGACATTCGGCGCGACGCTGCGCCGGCTCGGCGCATCCGATGCGTCGGTCGAGCGCTTCTGGGACGTCTTCATCCGTCCCGCGCTCAACCTGCCGGCGGACGAGGTCGATGCGGCGGCAGGTCTCTTCACCGTGCGTACGGCGCTGCTCGGTCCACGCGCAAACGCCGACCTCGTCCTGCCGATCCGGCCGCTCGGCCAGATGCACGGCGATGCCGCCGGCCGCGCGCTGGAAGCGGCGGGAGCAACGGTGCGTCTCGGCGAGCGCATCGAGTCGCTCGACGACCTCGACGCCGACGCGATCGTCGTCGCGGCGCCGCCGCGCGAGAGCGCGCGGTTGCTCGAGGAGCCGGATCCAAGCTATGAAGACTCGCCGATCGTCAGCGTGCACCTCTGGTTCGATCTGCCGCTCCTCGAGACACCGCTCGCTGCGCTGCTCGGCTCGGATGCGCACTGGGTCTTCGACCGAGGAGCGCTGACCGGTCACCGGCCGGCGCGCGGCCAGTACCTCACCGTCGTGTCGAGCGGCGTCCCCGATCTACTCGAGCTCCGCGGCAAGGAGCTCGTCGACCGCATCGCCGGGCAGCTCACCGAACGCCTCGGTGCGGCCGAGTTGCTGTGGTCGCGCGTCAGCCGCGAGCCGTACGCGACGATCGCACTACGCCCCGGGCTCGTGCGTCCCGGTGTCGAGACGCAGCGCCCCGGCGTCGTCCGCGCCGGCACGTGGACGGACACCGGCTGGCCCGCGACGATGGAGAGCGCGGTGCGCAGCGGCCACGCAGCTGCGACGCGCGCACTCGACCACGCTCGGGATACGGTCAGCACATGAGCGGCGCGACCGCCGAGCTGACGCGTATCGACGAGACGATCGACCGGGGCGTGGCCCGCCTGCTGGAGCTGCAGCGCCCCGACGGCATCTGGGTCGGCGAGCTCGAGTCCAACGTGACGATGACCGCACAGCACCTCTTCTGGAATCACTTCCTCGGGCTGCGCACGCCCGACATGGACCGGCGCATCGCGAACGAGCTCATGGCGCGGATGCGCGAGGACGGGACGTGGTCGATCTGGTTCGAAGGGCCGCCCGATCTGTCGACGTCGATCGAGGCGTACGTCGCGCTCCGCATGGCCGGCGTCGACCCCGGCCCGCGCGCGCTCGACTACATCCGGCGTGCGGGCGGCATCCCGAAGGCGCGCCTCTTCACGAAGTGCTTCCTTGCACTGCTCGGTCAGTGGCCGTGGCAGCGGATGGTGCCGATCCCGCCCGAGCTCGTGCTCCTTCCGGCCTCGGGCCCCTTCTCGATCTACAACTTCGCGTGCTGGGCGCGGCAGACGTTCGTCGCGCTCGCGCTCGCGCAATCGCTTCGCCCCGTGCGCGACATCGACGTCGACCTCCGCGCGATCGGTGCGAGGCCCGGCAAGACGCGCACGCCGCGCCGGCCGAACGCGCTTCGCCGCAAGGCCCAGCTCGTCGCCGAACGCTGGATCCGTGAACGGCAGGAAGCGGACGGATCCTGGGGCGGCATCCAGCCTCCCTGGGTGTGGGGGATCATCGCGCTGAGCGCTCTCGGCAACGGCATGGAGGACGCCACCGTGCGGAACGCCGTCGAGGGCTGGCGCAACTTCATGGTCGAGGACGGCGACCGGCTGCGTCCCGAGGCCTGCCAATCGCCGGTGTGGGACACGGGCCTCGCCGTGCTCGCGCTCCGCGCGTGCGGCGTCCCGGCCGACCACCCGCAGCTCGTGCGCGCGGGCGAGTACCTGCTCTCGCAGGAGGTGAAGGTGAAGGGCGATTGGGCGATCCGCCGGCCGGATCTTGCACCGGGCGGTTGGGCGTTCGAATACGAGAACGACCTGTATCCCGACATCGACGACGCCGCCGTGATCTCGCTGGCGCTCCGGCAGCTCGACATGGGTGACGACGCGGTCGGCCGCGGTCTCGACTGGCTCGTCGGCATGCAGTCCGAGAGCGGCGGCTGGGGCGCCTTCGACGTCGACAACCAGGCGATGTGGCTGTACAAGATCCCGTTCTGCGACTTCGGCAAGGTCACGGACGAGCCGAGCGCCGACGTGACGGCGCACGCGCTCGAGACGCTCGGTCATGAGCAGGGGCACGACGCGGTGCTCGAGCGCGGCCTCGCGTACCTCCTCGCCGAGCAGGAGGACGACGGCTCGTGGTTCGGGCGGTGGGGCGTCAACCATCTCTACGGGACCGGAGCGGCATTGCCGGCGCTCGAAGCCTGCGGCGTCCCGTCCGCCCATCCGGCGATGCGGCGTGCCGTTGCCTGGCTGGACTCGGTGCAGCAGGAGAACGGCGGGTTCGGCGAGGACATCCGGTCCTACGCCGATCCGGCGTGGCGGGGCCGCGCGCCGTTCACGACGCCGTCGCAAACAGGGTGGGCGCTACTCGGCTACGTGGCCGCAGGAAACGCTGAGAATGGCGGCGCGCGGAGAGCGGCCGATTATCTTTGCGAGGTCCAACGTTTCGACGGTGACTGGAATGAGGACCACTTCACCGGCACCGGCTTTCCGCTCGACTTCATGATCCGCTACCACCTGTACCGCATCAGCTTTCCGTTGCTCGCACTCGGGCGCATGAGAGAAAGGCTCGCCGCATGAAGTTCCCCCTTCAGTCCACGGTCTCTATCGGGAAGTACGTCGCCACCCAGCAGCGGAAGGGGCAGCGGTATCCGCTCGTCCTCATGCTCGAGCCGACGCTTGCCTGCAACATCGCGTGCATCGGCTGCGGGAAGATTCGCGAGTACGAGTCGAACCGTGCCCGCCTGAGCGTCGAGGAGTGTCTCGACTCCGGCCTCCAGTGCCCGGCGCCGGTCGTCTCGATCTGCGGCGGCGAGCCGCTCGTCTTCAAGGGCATCGAAGAGGTCGCTGCCGGGATGATCGAGATGGGCAAGACGGTTGAGCTGTGCACGAACGCGCTTCGTCTCGAGCAGTGCCTCGACTGGTTCGAGCCGTCGCCGCCGATGACCTTCGTCGTGCACCTCGACGGCATGCGCGAGATCCACGACTACGTCTGCGACTACCCGGGCCTCTGGGAGATTGCGGTCGATGCGATCAAGACGGCGCGCTCCCGCGGCTTCCGCGTCACGACGAACACGACGATCTTCAAGGAGACCGAGACCGGCGACGTGATCGAGATGATGCGGTACCTCACCGACGAGGTCGGCATCGACGGGATGCTCGTCGCTCCGGGGTACCAGTACTCGCAGATCGATCCCGAGCTGACGATGACGCGCACCGAGCACGAGGTGAAGTTCCGCGAGATCCGCGCTGCGGTCCGCAAGCACGGCTACCGGTGGCTCGCCACTCCGATCTACCAGGACTTCCTCACGGGCGAGCGCAAGCTCTCGTGCGCACCGTGGGGATCGATCACGCGTAACCCGTACGGCTGGAAGGGCCCGTGCTACCTGCTGACGGACGGCATCTTCCCGACGTACGAAGCGCTGCTCGAGGGGATGGAGTGGGACTCGTACGGCCCGGGCAACGATCCGCGCTGCGAGCACTGCGGCATCCACTCCGGCTTCGAGCCTTCCTCCGCGTTCGAGTCGTCGAGCAGCCTGAAGGAAACCGTTCGGAGCCTTGCGTGGACGCTCAAGGGCTGACCTTCGCCTGCGCGACCACGGCCGAGCAGCGCGTCGCGCGTCGCGCGGGGCTGCGGGCCGTGCGCATCGGCGTCCGTGGTGCTGCGGGCCTGCCCGCCGGCGACCTCGTGTCGTTCGGTCTCGCGGGGGCGCTGCACGATGGGCTGCGCGTCGGGGAGGTCCTCGATGCGACGCGCGTCGTCGACTCGGATGGAGCAACGCTCTGGGAAGGCACGCCACTCGGCGTCGCGGGTGCGCGCGAGGCAACGATGCTCGCGTCCGACGTGCTCGTCCACGATCCGGCCGAGCGTCGGCGCCTGCATGAGTCGAGCGGCGCGGACGCCGTCGACATGGAAAGCGGCGTGCTCGCTGCGACCGGGCGACTCACCGGCGTCGTTCGCGCGATCTCCGACGTCCCTTCGAGCGCCGTCAAGGGCGTCGACGACACCGTGCACGAGGACGGCAGCACCGACGTGATCGGTCTCCTGCGCTGGGTCGCGACGAAGCGTGTCGACGCGATCCGCTCGATGCGCGACGCCATGACCGCGCTCCGCGCGCTTCAGGGAAGCGCCGCATGAGCGGGCGTCTTCTGCTCGCCGCTCCGCGTTCGTTCTGCGCCGGCGTCGACCGCGCGATCGAGATCGTCGAGCGGCTGCTCGAGCAGCACGGCGCGCCGGTCTACGTCCGCCACCAGATCGTGCACAACGAGCACGTCGTGCGCCGCCTCGAGGCGCTCGGTGCGGTCTTCGTCGAAGACGAGTCCGAGATCCCCGAGGGCGAGTTCTGCGTGCTCTCCGCGCACGGCGTCGCACCGTCGGTGAAGCAGAACGCGGAGTCGCGCGGCCTGAAGATCGTCGACGCGACGTGCCCGCTCGTGAACAAGGTGCACGCCGAGGCGCGGCGCTATGCCGACAGCGGCCATCTCGTCGCGCTGGTCGGCCACGCGAATCACGTCGAGGTGATCGGCACGCTCGGCGAGCGGCCCGACAGCACGGTCGTCATCGAGTCGCCCGAGCAGGCGCGCGACCTGAAGACCGACAAGCCCGTCGCGGTGATCACGCAGACGACGTTGTCGCTCGACGACGTCGCTCCGATCGTCGAAGCCCTCGGCGAGAACGTCGGCGGATCGCTGCGCCGGCCGCATCACGACGACATCTGTTACGCGACCCAGAACCGGCAGGACGCCGTCAAGGCGATGGTCGAGCAGGGCGCGACGCTGATCCTCGTGATCGGCTCGGAGAACAGCTCCAATGCGCAGCGCCTCGTGGAGGTCGCGAAGGCGGCCGGCGCGGCGGCGACGCTCGTGGACGGCGAGAATGCCTTCGGCGAGGAGTTCCTCGAGGGCCACGAGGTCGTCGGCCTCACTGCCGGCGCGTCGACGCCCGAGGAGCTCGTGCGCGCAACGGCTGAGCGGCTCGCGCTGCGCGGTTACCCCATGCTCGAAGAGATCACCGTTGCCCGTGAAGACGTCCATTTCCGGCTCCCGAGGGAGGTTGCGAGCGCATGACGAGCATCGAGGTCCCGTACTCGATCGCGGCGGCGCTGCCGACGCTGTCGGTCATGGACGTCACGAACGACGTTGCGCAGACCGTGACGCGCTCTGGCCGGCAGGAGGGGATCGCGTACATCCACGTGGCGCATAGTCGTTCGCTCGTGCGCATCCAGGAGCGCGAGACCGGCTTCTTCGAAGATCTCGAAGGCCTCCTCGAGCGGATCGTTCCGAGTGACGTATCGGGACGCGAACGTCTGGTCTCGGCGCTCTTAGCGCCGCGCAGCGAGCAAGTGCCGTTCCGCGACGGGCGCCTCTGCCTCGGGCGCTGGCAGCGGATCCTCTTGTTCTCGCTCGACGCAGAGCACCGGAACGACTGGTCTCTGACCCTGCTCGGCTAAGCCTCTGGCTTTACTGGGTTAAGCCGTTTTCGGTTGACGAGCGGTTCCTTGCGTCCTCACACTTCAAAGGGATGAGCCGAGCCCGCCGTCATCAACGTCTCCTCGCCGCACTCGCGCTCGGCCTGCTCGCGCTCGTCGCCGAGCTCGCGGGACGAAGCCTTACGCATCGCCTCGACGTCGGACGGCGCGTCGGCTCGGCGGGTTACTCGCATGCCGAGTACTACCCGTTCCTGCTTGCCGGCGTGAAGGTCGCCGTTGCGCTGATGCTCGCGCGCCTCGCCTGGCGGTTCGCGAAGGCCCACGCCGCAGCGTGCGCTGCACGCCGGTTCGCGGTTGCGCTGAACGTGCGCCCAGTCCGTCGCGCGCCGCGTGTGCGGATCGAGCTCTCGTGGCGCCTTTGGCTCGTCTCGTTCGTCGTCACCGCGACCCTCTATCTCGTGCAGGCGGACGCGGACAGGCTGCTCGTCGGCCAGCGCAATCTGCTCGACCCGTGGCTGCACAGCTCTGCCCTGCCCGTGTTCGCAGTCCTCGCCGTGGTCGTCGCCGTCGTGTTCCGCACGGTCGAGCTCTGGCTTGGCGACTACGAACGGCTCGCGGGCGAGGTCATCGCCGTCGTCCGCCGGCTCGTCGAGATGACGCCGGCTCCCCGCCGCCTCTCCTCCCGACTCCGCACGCCGAGGTCGCTGTTCGGCCTCGCGTTCGAGTCGCGTCCGCCGCCGCTTCCGGCGTAGTCGCGCGCGCCGCGCGCGACGGCGTTCGGCCGACGATGGAAAGGGGAGGAAATGAGCGCGGACCTTGCGCACGAACTACAACGCAAGACAGGTGAACGGGCGGCGCCGCTGGCGGTCCGCGCGCGGGTCGTGCTCGCGCTCGGCCCGGCCGCCTCGCTCGGCGGCGTCGTCTGGGCATTCCTGCAGCCCTGGCGCCTGACGCTGCTGCACCCGCATGGGCAGGGCTTCTGGTGGCTGCTCGGCGAGTCGCCGCTCTACGTGGTGCTCGTCGGCGTGCTCTTCAGAGTGCTGCTCGCGCCTGGCATCGTCGAGGACCTGCAGGTGCGCCGGTGACCGTCGTCGGTCTCATGCCGCCCGCGGAGCTGGTGCACTGGTGGTTCGCCACCGGGTTCCTCACCCTCGGGCTGCTGCTCGTCGCCGAGACCCTTGTCGGGCGCGAGACGTGGGCGGCGCGGCCGTGGCGGCGCTACCTCTGGCCTGGGCTGCTGTTCTTCCTCGGCGTCGCCATGTGGCCGGTGATGACCTTCTACACGAACTCGACGATCCACATGATCGCCCACGGCTCGTGGGCGCAAGTGCTGATGCTCGCCGGGGGTGCCGAGCTCGGGCTCGCGCGCGGCAAGCTCCGGTCGCCGTACTGGCGCCTTTGCACGATGCTCGCGATGCTCGTCTCGGGAGCCGCGCTGCTCGCGCACGAGCAGCAACCGTGGTTCTTCGCCCGCGCAGCATTCCTGCACCACGCGCTCGGCTGGACGATCGTCGCCGGATCCGTATTCCCGTTGCTCCAGGCGTTCCGCCCGCGTTCCGTCGTCGCGGCCGCCGGCTTCGCGGCGACGGTGATTGCCGTGTCGGTGATGCTCTACTCCGACCGCGACGTCGCTCCGATCTTCGGGCACCTGTCGCCGTACGCCGGAGTGCAGCACCGGTGAGACGCGCGCTTCCCGTCGCGGTTGTAGTTGCGCTGCTGATGCCGGCAGGTGCGTTCGCGCACGCGAGCCTCATCCGCGAGTCGCCGGCATTCAAAGAACGGCTCGCGTCGGCGCCGCGCGAGGTGCTGTTGCGGTTCGACCAGAGCGTCACCACGTTTCCCAACTCGGTCGAGGTGCTGACACCGGACGGGAAGAACCTCGTCACATCGGTGCGCGGGGTGCCGGAGAAGCGCGCGATCGTCGCGCACCTTCCTGTGCTTCCGCGTGGGCCGTACACGGTGCGCTGGCACGCGATGTCGAACGACGGCCACGTCGTCTCCGGCGTCTTCACGTTCGGTGTCCGTGTGCCCGCGCCGCTCGTCACCGACGCCGTTGGCGCGCAGGGGCCGACGCGCACGGAGCATCTCGTCCGGTGGGCGTACTTCCTCGCGCTCGCACTCGTCGTCGGCGGGATCGGCTTCCGCTTGCTGATCGTTCGCGGCCCGCTCGGCCCGCGGGCGGAGCGGCGGTTCTACTGGGTGACCGGCATCGGCGCGGTAGCGGTGCTCGAGGCGGGAATCGCCGCGTTCCTCCTGCGCGCGGAGGACGCCCTCCAGTTGCCGTTCGGGGACTTTCTCTACGGAGACCTGTCGCCGCTCTCCGGCGGCACGCGCTTCGGCGCGGCCTTCATCACGATGGAGCTCGGGTTCGCGGCCGTCGCCGCACTGCTCTATCTCGCATGGCTCACCGACCGACACGCGTTTCTGTGGCCCGCGTTCGTGCTCGGGCTCGTGTTCGCATCCGGCCTGTCGCTGTCCGGCCACTCGGCGGCGGACGCCGGCCACTCGTGGCTCTCCGAGCTCGCCGACTGGGTGCACCTGAGTGCCGCGACGCTCTGGGTCGGCGGCCTCGTGCAACTCGCAGCCGTCGTCTGGCCGGCCGCGCCCGAGCTGCGGCGCACGGCGTTTCTCCGCTTCTCGCGACTCGCGACCGTGCTCGTCGCGCTGCTGCTCGTCGCGGGCACGTACCTGAGCATCTTGCGGCTGCCCCAGGTACGCGACCTCTGGACGACGGGGTACGGCCATGTGCTGCTCGTGAAGCTCTCGCTCGTCGCAATCGCGCTCGCCTGGGGCGCCGTTCACCACTTCGTCGCCGTGCCTCGCATTCAGCGCGAGGGTGTGCTGGGCGTGCTCTCCCGCAGCATGGTCGGCGAGAGCGCCGTCGCGATGGCGGTGCTGCTCGCGGCCGCCGTTCTCGTCGACTCGAAGCCGCCGGCGCAGCCGGTGCCGCGCGCGCCGGTGGCGGCGCAGACCGCACCGCGCTGACGTAACGTCCTTTCCGATGCTGGTTCTCACCCGCGCCGACGTCGAGGAGCTCCTCGACCTGGAAGAGCTCGAGGCCGCGCTTGCGCGCGCACACGAGGAGTTGTCGAGCGGCGAGGTGTCGATGCCGCCGAGGATCGCCGCGTGGGCGAACGAGACCGGCCTGCTCGGTGCGATGCCCGCCTACCTTCCGTCGGCCGGGCTCGGGTGCAAGCTCGTGACGCTCTTCCCCGGTAACACCGACCGGCCGACGCACCAGGCGGCGATCATGCTCTTCGACCCTGAGACCGGCACACCGATCGCGCTGATGGACGGGACGTACGTCACAGAGGCGCGCACGGCCGGTGCTGCGGCACTCGCCGCCCGGCTGCTTGCGCGAGAAGACGCAACGATCCTCGCCATCCTCGGTACCGGCGCTCAGGCGCGCGCGCACGTCCACGCGTTCACGGGTGTGCGGGACTGGAGTGAGATCAGGATCGCGGGGCGCGATCCGGCGAAGGCACGCGCGCTTGCCGAGGAGCTCGGCGCCACTGCGGCCGCGTCGTTCGAGGAGGCCGTGAGGGGTGCCGACGTCGTCGCGGCGACGACGCACTCGCGGGAGCCGGTGGTCTGGCGCGATTGGCTCTCGCCCGGCGCCCACGTCAGCTCGGTCGGCGCGAATCAGAGCGGCGGCGAGGTCGATCCCGCGATCGTGGCCGAGGCGACCCTCGTCGTGGAGACCCGCGCCGCGCTGGCGCCGCCCCCTGCGGGGGCGGCCGAGCTCGCAGGCCTGGACGACTCCGCCGTTCACGCCGAGCTCGGCGAGCTGGTCTCGGGCGCCAAGCCCGGCCGGACCACCCCTGTCGAAACTACGCTGTACAAGTCCGTCGGAATCGCGGTGCAGGACCTGGCGGCAGCGGCCATCGTGCTGGCTGCCGCGCAGGAGCGTGGGACCGGCCTCACGATCGAGCTGGAGGAGATTCACGCATGACGGAGTTCAGCCCAGGCCTTGCCGGTGTCCTCGCCTTCGAGACGGAGATCGCCGAGCCTGACCGCGACGGCGGACAGCTCCGCTACCGCGGAGTCGACATCGAGGAGCTCGTCGGGAGCGTCCCCTTCGAGAAGGTCTGGGGGCTGCTCGTCGACGAGTCGCTCGAGCCCGGGCTCCCGGCCGCGTACCAGGAGCTCGAGTACCGCACCGGCGGCCACATGTCCGACCTCCAGGCTGCGCTGGCCGGGCTGAGCGGCAAGTGGAAGCTCGAGCAGTTGATCGACATCGACGATGACACGGCGAAGGAAGACCTGCGCCGTCTTTCCGCGTCGGCTCTCTCGATTGTCGCGCAGTCCGCCCGCGGCGTGGACAAGCCGCCGATCCCCGAGGCGACCGTGCTCCAGGGACAGACCGCGGCCGAGCGCTTCCTGCTCGCCTGGCGCGGCGAGATCGACGAGGCGCACGCGAAAGCGATCGACACCTACTGGATTTGCACGGCTGAGCACGGCCTCAACGCATCGACGTTCACCGCGCGCGTGGTTGCATCGACCGGCGCCGATTGCGGCGCGGCGCTCTCGTCCGCGGTCGGCGCGCTCTCCGGCCCGTTACACGGCGGCGCACCGGCCCGCGTGCTGCCGATGCTCGACGCGGTCGCAGAGATGGGCGACGCGGAGAAATGGGTCGAGCAGGCGCTCGCGCGCAAGGAGCGGATCATGGGCTTCGGGCACCGCGTGTACCGCGCCGAGGATCCGCGGTCGCGCTTACTGAAGCGCACCGCGAAGGAGCTCGGCTCGCCGCGCGTCGAGGTCGCAGAGGCGCTCGAGCAGGCTGCGCACGAGGCGATCGCGAAGAAGCATCCGGATCATTCGTACACGAACGTCGAGTTCTGGTCGGCGATCGTGCTCGACGTCGCCGAGATCCCGGCGAACCTCGCGCCTGCGATGTTCGCGTGCTCCCGGACGGCCGGCTGGTCGGCGCACATCCTCGAGCAGAAGCGGCTCGGCGTGCTCGTCCGGCCCGCGGCGAAGTACGTCGGCCCGGGGGCGCGCTCGCTGCAATCGATCTAGTCCATCCGACGGTGCGGCGACACTGGCGCCGTGCTCGTTTCGTACAAGCCGTTCGGCGCTGCCCTGACGGAGCTCGCCGGCGAGGTGGAGGATTGCTACGTCACCGCGCGCGGTCTGAAGATCGCAACCTTCGCGGAGGTGCTCGACGGCGTGTCCGCGAGCACGCTGCGCGCCGCGGTCTCGGGTGAAGCGCCGCCGTCGCCGCGGCTGATCGAGGAATGCGCGCGCTTCCTGCGCGTCCGCCCCGAGTACTTCCGCGAGTACCGCATCGAGCTCCGCCGCGCCGCCTGAGCCATACTTCGTCCATGGCCGATGAGCTGCTCGCCTACCGGGCCAAGTTCCCGATTCTCGAGGACTGTGTCTATCTGATCAACCATTCGCTCGCGGCGATGCCCGCGGCCGCGGAGGACAACCTGCTCGAGTACGCGCGCATGTGGCGCGAGCGCGGTATCCGGTCCTGGGGGGAGGGCTGGTGGGAGATGCCCGTCACGGTCGGCGACCAGCTTGCGCGCATCATGGGCGGCGCGCCCGGCACAATCGTCATGCACCAGAACGTCACGGTCGCGGAGGAGGTCGTGCTCTCCTGCTTCCGGACCGATGCACTACGTGACGGCGGAATGCGCAACAGGGTCGTGTACGAGGAGGCGAACTTCCCGTCGGTGCGATACCTGTATCAAGCGCAGCCCGACTTGGAAGTCATCGCTGTCGAGGACGATCGCGCGATCGTCGATGCGATCGACGAGCGCACGCTGCTCGTGCCGATCAGCCACGTGTTGTTCAAGAACGCAGAGATCCAGGACATCGAGCCGATCATCCGGCGCGCGCACGAAATGGGGGCGTACGTGGTGCTCGACTGCTACCAGTCGGCGGGCGTCGTGCCGTTCGACCTCACCGCGCTCGACGTCGACTTCGCGGTCGGCGGCAGCGTCAAGTGGTTGTGCGGCGGGCCCGGCGCCGGCTGGCTGTACGTCCGGCCCGATCTTGCCGAGCGGCTCGAGCCGACGTTCGTCGGTTGGCAGGGCCATGCGCGCCCGTTCGCGTTCGAGCCCGAGCTCGAGTACGCGCCCGGCGTGCGCCGCTTTCTCACCGGGACGCCGAACGTGCCCGCGCTATACGCGGCGACCGCGGGCTACGACATCGTCGAAGAGGTCGGCGTCGACCGCATCCGGGAGCGATCGCTGCGGCTCACGTCGCTCTTGATGGAGCTGCTCGACGAGGCTGGCTTCGAGATCTCGAGCCCGCGCGAGGCGGAGCGACGGGGCGGCACGGTGCTCGTGCGCACGCCGGACGACGCTGCCGTGCACCGCGAGCTCGGTGAGCGCGGAATCATCTGCGACTTCCGACCCGACGCTGGCATCCGCCTCGGCCCGCACTTCTACAACTCCGAGGACGAGCTGCGGCACACCGTCGCTCAACTCGTCGACATCGTCGAGAGCGGTGCATTCGCCCGTCACGCTGGGGCTGCGGCACGATTTTGAGCGTTATGGCACGTGTGGAATCCCTCGTTCGAGGGACAGCCAAGTCTGATTTGTGGGCGACATTGAAGGTGTGCTTCGTTTCGCCGTCGTGTCCGTCCTCGCCGCCGCCGCGCTTGCCGTCACGGGCACCGCAGGCGCAGCGCAGCTGATCGCGCGCGACGCAACCGGCGTCAAGATCGCCGCGAACGCGAAGGGCGAAGGGTTACTCACCTATAACTCCGCCGGTTCCCTGAAGCACGTGCTCCTCTGGGGCGCGATGGGCGCGAGCGTGCCCACCCCCGGCGGCAAGCAGCAGAAGTTCAAGGTGGACTATGCCGGCGGGTACGGGAAGTACCGCACCACCTACTGGAAGACGTTCGCGAACACGTGCGGTCAATACGACGGCCCCGCGATCCCGAACATGGTCGCCGCATGCCGCGCGACCGACGGCACGTACTGGGCAGCCCAGAGCTGGCCCCAGCCGCTGCCGAACCTCGGCTATACGCCGTGGCTCCCAGAGCTCCGCGCGAACTGGCTCGAGGTGTCGCACTGGACAGGAGACCTCGCGCACCTCGAGGTCCAGTCCTCCTGGGTCTACGGCGGCCGCTTCGAGCAGGTCTTCGGGCGGCTGACATACGGCGGGAGCCCGGTCTACGGATACGGCACGACACGCTACGGAGCGCCGACCGACGGCTTCGGCGTCCTCATCTACCTCGACACGTTCAACTCGATGTACGGCCCCGGCTGGAAGCGCGAGAACTCGTTTGTCCCGCACAACCCGACGGGCGTGTGGTGCTACGGCTTCTACCCGTTCGATCCCACCAAGGGCGGCTACAAGCATCCGGCCGACCAGACCGCGAAGCGCGGGCCCGGTACCGGTGTGCGTTACCGGCTGACGGCCTCCGGCCCCGGCGTCACGCCGAACATCGCGGTGCTCGTGCCCGGCCTGCATCCGTTCGACAAGAACAATCCTGCAGACGTCGACTACGAGAGGCAGCAGGCGGCAGTCCTGCTCTCGTGGGGCGACAAGCAGTGCAGCGTCGGCCTCTCTTCGTAGAGACGTCGTCGTTCGACCCGTGTACGGTGCGGTGGGTGCGCGCCGGGATCCCTGCGGTGTTCTCGCGCCGCCAAGCGCCCCTCGTGCTCGTCGTACTCGCGGTGTTCCTCGTCGCGGTCTCCGCGGCCGCCGGTGCCGGCGGTTCCAGCCCGACGCTGACTGTGATCCAGACGACGTCCGGATTGAATGACGTCTCGAGCGGCGGCTTCGAGCCGCCCGACGTGACACTCGCTGCCGGGCCCGGAGTCGTCGTCGAGCTCGTCAACCTCGCAGCGCGCATCTGGCGGACTGACGGCGCTTCCGCGCAGCAGGCACAGACGTTCCCGTTGTCGTCGCTCTTCCAGACCGGCGGCGACCTTCTCACCGACCCGCGCATCCTCTACGACGAGCCGAGCGGCCGCTTCTTCGCATCGATTTCCGACGTCGACACGAACAGCGTCGTGCTCGCGGTCTCCCGCAGCGCCGATCCGTCGTCGGGCTGGAACATCTCCTCGTTCGTTGCCGCAGGCTGCGCCGATCAGCCGCGCCTCGGCGTCGCCGACGGCATCGTGGTGATCGGTGCGGACATCTTCAGGAGCTGCGACGACGGGTTCTCGCCTGCACTTGGCGGCGAGCTCTGGATCGTCAGCAAGCAGCAGCTCGTCGCGGGGGCGGCCTCGCCGTCATCGACGACGTTCGGCCCCGACCGCCGGTACGAGAGCCTCGCTCCGGTGCAATCGCTCTCCGCGACGTCGACCGAGTACGTCGTCGCGGTCGACGCGCCCTCTTCGCGCGTCGTCCATCTACTGAGCGTCGACGGGATCCCGCCCGCGGCCGTCCGCGTACAGGAGGTCGCCTCGCCGCCGATCGTGCCGCTCGCACCGCCCCCGGCGGCGCTGCAGCCGCAGACCAGGGCCGGAAGCCGGCAGCCGTCGATCGAGACAAACGACGACCGCGTGCTCGACTCGGTTTGGGAAAACGGGAAGCTCTGGCTCTCCGCGAACAATGGCTGCACACCTGAGGGCGACATGACGCTGCGTTCGTGCGCGCGTGTCATCGAGCTCGACACCGCGACGAAGACCGTGACGTGGGATACCGACATCGCGAAGTCGAGCGCATACCTCTTCTATCCCGCGATCCGTCCGGACTCCTCGGGCAACCTCGTCGTCGTCTACGGCGAGTCGAGCGCCACGGAGCTGCCGCACCTCGTCGCCATCGGCCGGGCGCCCGATGGAAGCTTCAGCAGCCCGGTGACGGTGGCCCGGAGTGCGAGCCAGCACGTCGGCGGCCGGTACGGCGACTACTTCGGTGCGGCGCGCGATCCGCTGCATCCCGAGGTCGTCTGGATCGCCGGCGAGCACGGCGTCGACGTCGAAGGGGTCCGCGGGTGGAGCACGTCCGTGGCGGCAGTCGAAGTCACGTCGCCGGGCGTGACGCCGCCGGCGGTGAGCACCCTGCCGCCGCCGGGGATGCGGGCCCGGCCCGTGGCCGGACATATAGGCGTGGCCGTCCGCCTGCCGTACACCGCCCTCGACGACGGCGCGGCCGCGCGCCGTCGGCTTGTCGTCACGGCGGGCGGCGCGGTCGTGTTCAAGGTGACGACGACCGCCGGCGACCTGAAGGCCGAGCAGAGCTACTTCGTACTCTGGCATCCGGCAAAGCGGCTGCACGGAACATTGAGGTGGTGCGTGCGCTCGGTCTCGCCCAACGGGACGCAGTCTCCGCAGAGCTGCTCGACCGTGACGCTGCGTTAACCAAGCAGCTCGAGTAGTCGCTGCGCGTACGCCGGCGCAGTCGGTGCGTCCTCGTGCCGGAAGTAGAGGTACGTCGGCTCGGAGACTGCTCGCAGGCGTGCGGCGAGCTCCTGCAGAGCGGCATCGTCGTACGGGGGCTCGCGCAGCCGGAGATAGCGGAAAGGCGCAGGATGATCGAGGTCGTTGACGCGCACGGCACCGGCGCCTGCGAGGCGCGTCTCGATGCCGTCCCACGTCGGATGCTCCAGGTCGAATGCGATCCGGAACGACGGGTCGAGCGATCCGAGCAGCAGTTCGAGCGCGCCCTCGTCGCGGGCGCTCTTGAGGGACACGCGTATGGGCCCGAGACGATCGCCGAGCGCGTGCATGCGCGCGTTGAACTCGTCGAGCCCGCGCAGGCGGTGGCCCGGCAGCTTCGGAGCGAACTCGAAGCCGTCGGGTGCCTGGTCGGCCCAGCGCCGGAACTGGTCTTCCGCCGGCAGGCGGTACCCCGTCGTGTTCAGCTCGACCGTCCGGAAGCGCTCGGCGTAGAAGCCGAGGAACGCCGCCGGGTCGAGCCCGGCCGGGTAGAAACCGGGTCGCCAGGTCGGATACGACCAGCCTGACGTACCGGCCGAGACCCGGTCTACAGTGAGCGGTCCTTTGGCCACCACGGAGACAGTGACAGTTCCAGTGACATTTCCGGGCGAGACGTTCACGGAGGAGGAGCGCGAGCGTCTGGCTCCGCACTTCACGAACCTCGACCGGCCGGTCTTCGGGCTCGTCAACCTCCCCGAGACGGTGAAGGGCGCGATGTTCGCGCGCTATTCGCGCTATCCCGGAACGCTCCGCCGGATGTTCCTCGACGAGTTCGCCGACTCGCTCCCCGAGGTGTCCGGCAACGAGGGTGCCGAAGGCCAGCGCGCTGCGGATCTGTACGAGCGCATCTTCCTGGGATACGGCGACGACTCGGTTGCGCAGCTCGGCGGCGCGCACGTCGCGATGGAGTGGACGTCGAACATCCTGACGAAGATCCTCCAGCGGCCGCGCCTCGCCGCGTACCTCGAGCAGTCGACGCGTTACATCGCGTACGACACGCAGCTCGACGGCTTCGGGTATCGCTATCACCGCGACGCGCGCTTCGGGCCCGAGTACGAGCGTGCGATGGACGACCTGTTCGCGACGTACAGCCGCCTGCTCGAAGGCGTGTCGGCCTGGGTCGAGGGCGAGTTCCCGCGCAGCGCCGACGAATCGGCCGCAGCGCACACCCGCGCTGTGCGCGCAAAGGCGCTCGACCTCGTGCGCGGCCTGCTGCCCGCGGCGTCGCTCTCGCACATGGGCATGTACGCGAGCGGCCAGACCTACGAGCAACTCGTCCTGCATCTGCTCGCGCATCCGCTTGCCGAGGCGCGCGCGTACGGCTCGATGCTGCTCGAGGAACTGCAGAAGATCATCCCGAGCTTCGTCACGCGCGTACCACGCGAGGATCGAGGCGGCCGTTGGATCGAGTTCCTGCGCGACCGGCGCAGCGCGGCCGATGCGGTTGCTGCGCGGCTCGGCCTCGAGGAGGAGACAGGTGCCGCGGCACCCTCGGTCCGGTTGCTGCGCGCGCACGGCACCGAGGAGGAGCTGCTCGCCGCGCTGCTCTACGAGTCGACCGCGACGGGGGAGGAAGCGTCGCTGCGCGCGGTTTCCGCACTCTCGCCCGCCGAGCGTGCGGCGCTCCTACGCGAGCTCGTCGGCGACCGCGAGAACCGCCGCCACCGCCCCGGCCGCGGTTTCGAGACCTTGACCTACCGGTTCGAGATCGTCTCCGACTACGGCGCGTTCCGCGACCTCCAGCGTCACCGCCTACTGACGTGTCAGTGGCAGCGCCTCACGCCCGACCTCGGCGCAGACGTTCCACACGAGGTGGTCGCCGCGGGCCTCGGCAGCGAGTACGAGCGCGCGCTCGACGTCTCGCGGACGGAGTACGCGCGGCTCCGCGACGCTGGATGCGTCGAAGAAGCGCCGTATGCGCTCGCGCTCGCGTTCCGCATTCGCTACGTCCTCGAGCTCGATGCGCGCGCGGCACTCCATCTGATCGAGCTGCGCTCGGGACGCGAAGGGCATCCGTCGTATCGCGCCGTCGCGCACGAGATGCGCCGTGCGATCGCCGAGGTGCATCCGAACGTCGCTGCGGCGATGACGTTCGTCGACGATTCGACGGAGGAGCGCCTCGAGCGGCTCCTCTCCGAGATGCGGAACGACGTGAAGCGCTAAGCGCTAAGCGCGCGGCTGAAGGACAACGGGGCCGGCCTCGTGATGACCGGGCATCTGCTTCGTCACGACCCAGGTGTCGCCGCCGCGCACGTCATAGGGTGCGTTGAGCGACACCAACGTGTCATGCGTTTTTCCCGCGACGATGAACGTGCCGCACGGTGCGTACAGCTCGCCGTTGCGCATGAGATAGACCGTGTAGTAACCGCGCGGCGGCAGCTTTGGTAGTCCGGTGACCGAGAGCTGCATCGGCCAGTTGCCCGCGGGGTCGACCGGGTCGACGTGCAGGGAGGCGAGCGCGGCGGGCGCCGCCTTCGTCCCGACGAGCGAAAGCGTGTGGCCGGAACGGTGGCCAGTGCCGTTTCCGTTGCCGGTGACGTACCCGGCGAGAAACGCCACGGCGACGACGGCCATCGCGGCCGCGAGGAGCACGACGCTGCGCCCCAGCTTGCGCGGCGCCCGGCCGAAGGTCATCGCGAGCGTCGGGCCCGACTCGATCTCGGGCGAAAGCTCCGCCGGTGGGCCGGCCTGGAGCAGCAGATCGTGCACGTGCCGGAGGCGCGCCTGCTCTTCGCCGTCGAGATCGGGGCCGACGAGCTCGTCGAAGTCGGGCACGCGTGTCATGCAAGCTCCCCTTCCAGCAGGTCGGCGAGTCGCGACAGAGCGCTGCGCGTTCGCGTCTTCACGGTGCCGAGCGGAATGTGGAGGTACTCGGCGACCTCGCTCTGCGAAAGCTCGCTCCAGTAGGCCAGCTCGAGCACCTCGCGCTCCTTCTCCGGCAGCTCCTCGAGCGCGCGGTGCACGCGCCAGGCGACGAACGAGGCCTCGGCGCGATCCAACGGGCCGGGTTCCGCCGACGGCGTGTCGGGCACCTCTGCCGGCTGGTCGACGCGTGCCCGCTGCTTGTCGACGATCGCGTTGCGAGCCACCGTGTAGAGCCAGGGTGCGGCAGGGCCACGCTCGGGGCGGTAGCTCTTTGCCGAGCGCCAGACCGCCGCGAACGTCTCCTGCACAGCGTCCTCCGCGCGCTGGCGGTCGCGCAGGCGGCGGAGTGCGAGCCCGAAGACCGGTCGTACATACCGGTGATAGAGGATCTCGAAGGCCTCGCGGTCCCGCTCGGCGACGCGCAGCAGCAGATCGACGTCACTCGGCCCGTCGGCCGGCTCGTCCGTTCTTCGCTGCTGCGGCTGCGGAACGGGACGCAGGCGCGCGGGTGTGTCGAGCGCAAGCTCCATGTCCTCGCTGTCTTTACGCAATGGCGGCCATTTCGGTTTCCGAAGTAGTAGCACCCCGTTTGACACAACCTTTACGTGGCCTCCGCTTCGGAGGTCGCGCGCCCGGGCATCAGGGGGTTGTGAACGCACGGCTACAGGGGGGTTCGAAGATGAAAATCGTCGCAGTCATGCTGGCGACCGTGACGGCCGCGCTCGCATCGGCGGCGATGGCCGGCGCAGCCACGGTCGGCGTCCAGATCAAGAGCACGGGGTTCACGCCGGGCAGCATCACGATCAATCACGGCGACTCGGTCAGCTGGAAGAACGTGGACAAGGTCGACCACCAGGTCGTCGCCGATGACGGGTCGTTCGCATCGCCAATCCTGCATGCGGGCCAGTCGTACACGGTCACATTGAACCGCGCAGGCTCGTTCCGCTATCACGATTCGTTCCATGCATCGCACGCCGGCAGGGTGACGGTGAAAGGCCCGCCGCCGTCCTTGACGCTAGCGCTCTCGGCGCCGATCGTCGATTACGGCACCGATGTGACTCTGAGCGGCGCCATCTCGACCCTGCAGGCGAACCAGTCCGTGGAGATCGACGCGCAGCCGTACGGTCAGGCGTCGCCGATCCAGCTCGTCGTCGTGAAGACGGGCACGAGCGGCACCTTCTCCTACACGGTCACGCCCTCGCTCTACACGACGTACGTCGCGCGGTGGAACAACATCGCGAGCGGCACGGTCCTCGTGCAGGTCGCTCCCAAGCTTCGCCTGCTCGTCGGCGGCAAGGGCTACATGAAGGCCGTGCTGACTGCGCCGGGCTCGATGGCCGGCAAGCACGTCTACTTGCAGCGGCTCTCCGCGTTCGGCCAGTGGGTGAACCTCGCGAACCTCACGCTCGGCGCGCAGAACGGCCGCCTCTTCAAGCCGGTCGCGTACTTGCCGAAGGGCGTCTCGCACATCCGCGTGTTCCTTTCCGTGAACCAGGCCGGCAACGGGCTGCTCTCCGCGCACAGCGGCACGCAGACGGTCCGCCGTATCCGGTGACGGCGCGATTCCGTTGAGTCGGACAAGTGACTGCGCTTTCGGCGCTCGAGGAGGACTGACATGAACAAACTCATCTTGGTTCCGCTGGCACTGCTCGCGACACTCGTTGTCGTCGCGGCGGCCTCGGCTGACACGAAGACCGTACAGATCACGAGCGGCGGCTTTACGCCGAAGGCCACGAGTGTCCAGCTCGGCGACACCGTAACGTGGCACAACGCCGACTCGGCCGACCATCAGGTCGTCGCAGACGACGGCTCGTTCGCGTCGCCCGTGCTGAAAAGCGGCGAGTCGTACTCGTTCGCGTTCACGAAGAACGGCAAGTTCAATTATCACGACGCTAAGGCGGCGACCCACAAGGGCACCGTCACGGTCACCGGCACGCCCGGAGCGGTGACGCTCTCCGCCGCGTCGTCGACCATCGTCTACGGCGAAGGCACCACGCTCTCCGGCACCGTGTCGGCGCAGATCACCAACGAGCCGGTCACGCTGACGTCGCAGCCCTATGGCAAGGGGACGCAGTCGGTCGCGACCACGACCACGACGGCGAACGGCAGCTTCGGCTTCCCGGTGTCGCCCACGATCGGTACGTCGTACCAGGCGCAGTGGCGCGTGGCGTCGAGCCCGTCCGTGAAGGTCGACGTCGCGCCGCGGGTCGGCTTCGGCCACAGCGGCACGCTCTACACCGCGAAGGTCACCTCCGACCTGACGTACGCCGGCCGCTTCGTGTGGGTTCAGCGGCAGGGTGCGTACGGCTGGACGAACGTGAAGCGCGTGTATCTCAGCTCGACGTCGCGCGCGTCCTTCCACCTGCTCCTGCGGAAGGGCCGCTCGGTGCTGCGCCTCAACCTGCCGTTGACGCAGGCAGGCCCGGGCTACGTCGCGAGCACGAGCCGCATGCTTGCCCTCGTCAAGCGCTAGCGAACTGACGAACAGGAAGACCAGAGGGGCCGGCAGCTGCCGGCCCCTCGGCGTTTCTCTCGCTAGCCGCGCGCGTCCGCGTAGCGGCGGCCGACCTCGTCCCAGTTCACGACGTTCCACCAGGCCTCGAGGTAGGCGGGACGCTTGTTCTGGTACTTGAGGTAGTAGGCGTGCTCCCAGACGTCGATCCCGAGCAGCGGCACGTCGCCCTGCATGATCGGGGAGTCCTGGTTCGGGGTCGAGTACACCGCGAGGCCGGTCCCGTCCCAGACGAGCCACGACCAGCCGGAGCCAAAGCGCTTCACGCCGCCGTCGATGAGGGCCGCCTTCAGCTTGTCGAAGCCCTCGAACGTGTCGTCGATCGCGCGGGCGAGGTCGCCGGTCGGCTCGCCGCCGCCGCCGGGGCCCATGATCGTCCAGAAGAGTGAGTGGTTCGCGTGGCCGCCGGCGTTGTTCCGTACCGGCCCCTGCTTGTCGGCCGGCAGGGTGTCGAGGATCGTGAGCAGGTGCTCCACCGAGGCGTCGGCGTGCTCGGTTCCCTCGAGGGCGGCGTTCGCGTTGTCCACGTACGCCTTGTGATGGAGATCGTGGTGAATGCGCATCGTCTCCGCATCGATGTGCGGCTCGAGCGCGTCGTATGCGTACGGTAGGTCGGGCAACTGGAAGGGCATCGGGGCTCCTCTCGCTTCGCGTCATTCGCTTTAGGTGAGGATATGCTCCCGCCGCACTGCTTTGCTTACCTAAAATCGTGCTCAGGAGAAGGAGTCCGGATGTCGACGCTTGCATTCACGTTCGAGGAGATCGCACCGCGGGAGCTGCGTCCCGAGGTGTACGAGCTGGACGGGATCTCCCGTGCTTCGATCGAGGCGCACTACAAGCTCTATCAGGGCTACGTGAACAAGCGGAACGAGATCCTGGGCAAGCTCGCAGACGTCGATCTGGGTGCGGCCAACCAGGTCTACTCCGAGCTCCGCGCGTTGAAGGTGGACCTGACGTTCGCGGTCGGCGGCATCAAGAATCACGAGCTCTACTTCGCGCATCTCGGCGGCGGCGGGGGCGACCCGACCGGCGCGTTCGGCGCGCTCGTGAAGCGCGATTTCGGCTCGGTCGAGGCGTGGCGCGCCGACCTGAAGGCGACGGGCATCGCCGGGCGCGGCTGGGCGTGGACCGCATACGACTGGGACGAGGGTCACCTGTTCAACTACATCGGCGATGCGCAGAACACGTTCCCGGTCTGGAACGCCACGCCGCTCGTCGCACTCGACGTCTACGAGCACGCGTATTTCCTGGACTACCAGACCGACCGCGCGTCGTACATCGACGCGTTCTTCGACAACCTCGACTGGGACGTCGTGAACGGATGGGTCGAGCAGTACGCCATCCCCGCCAAGTAGCGCGATGCTGACGGCGATCCTCGTCGTCGTCGGATACCTCTGCGGCTCGATGCCGTGGGGTTACTGGCTCGTGCGCATCTTTCGGCACGAGGACATTCGCACGCAGGGCAGCGGGAACATCGGCGCGTCGAACGTCTGGCGCCTCTACGGCCGGTACCTCGGGCTGCCCGTCGTGCTGCTGGACACGCTCAAGGGCTTTGTGCCGGCGCTCGTCGCGACGCTGCTCGTCGGTCATGGCTCCGGCGTCCTCGCGGGCGCGGCCGCAATGCTCGGGCACTACCGGCCGATCTTCATGAAGTTCCAGAAGGGCGGCAAGATGGTCGCGACGGCGGGCGGCGCGTTCCTCGGCGTCGCACCCGCGGTCGGCGGCCTTGCGGCGGCCGTGTGGGTCCTGGTCTTCTTCACGCTCCGCTATCCGTCGCTCGCGTCGATCGTCTCGGCGGCGTCGCTCGTGCTCTGGTCGTGGCTGCTCGGCTACCCCTGGCCTGTGACGGTATTCGGCGCCTTCGCCGCGGCAGGCGTGATCGTCCTGCACCGCGCGAACCTGAAGCGCCTGGTGCGGGGCGAGGAGAACCGGTCGACGCTGTGGCGGCGCTGGTCGCGGAAGACCGCTAACCCCGAAGCCAGTCTCTGAGCTCGGTGTGCTTCAGGGGGCCGTGGCCCGCACCTGCGAGCTCGCCACGGAGCTCGCCGAGTGTGCCGTAGCGCTCTGCGACGACCTCATGCGCGTGGATCGTCTCGAAGTTCACCTGCCGTGAGAGGACGAAGTCGCCGTCGTCGAGCTGCGGCAGGTCGTCGAGGACGCTCTTGAGCGCAACGCGCACCGAGTCCTCGACGAAGCGCGGCTGTAGATGCGCGTGCTCGACGACGAACAGCTCGTCGGGCCGCTTCAGCAGCTCGTAGATGGGCGAGCTCATCGACGACTCGACGAGCTCGACGAGCTGCTCCGCGTCGACGCGTTGCTGAGTCCCGACGAACAGCGTGCCCTGCCCGCGCTGATTGTGCGTCGCGATCGGGACGAGCTCGAGGATCCGCTCGACGTCCCCGGCCTCGAAGCCTGCTTCGAGTAGACGCTCGGATGCTCTCCCACGCACCATCCCCTGCGCGCAGGGGCACGCGTTGATGCCGACGGCCTCGACGCCGACGACACGCCGCACGCCGGTGCTCGATGCGGCGGCGATGCCGATGAGCGAGACCATCTCCTGGGTGGAGAGCTGCGTCACCGGTGTGCGGCGCTGGTACGGATAGCGCGCGGTGATGTGCACCTCGGCGAGCAGCGCATGCTGGCGCTCGACGATGTGACGCGCCACGTGCTCGGCGAGATCCTCGATGAGGAACGCGTCATCATCGACGACGCCCTCGATCGCCTCCTCGAACAGCTCCGGGAAGCGCGACATGTGGACGCCCTTCTGCGACGGATCGAGATCGACCGTGCAGTCGATCGTCGCAAGGATGAGCTTCTCGCGCGTGCCGCGTCCGATGCGAACGGCCTTCTGCACTCCGGTGACCCCCGCGCGCGACAGGCCGAGCTGCACCTCGGGTACCGAGGCCTGGAGGTCGTCCACCAGCTGGCGTGCCGTTTTGCTCATCCGGGTACTGTCCGTCACGGTACCCGATGCGGAACGACACCTCCTTTGCCCGGCTTGTCTCCCTCGCCTGCCACGACGTGCGGACGCCGCTTGCGACCGTGCACGGCTTCGCGAAGACCCTGACGCGAACCGTCGAGTTGCAGGCGCCCGCCGACCGCTACGTCGAGATGATCGAGACTGCGTCCGCTCAGATGGCCGAGCTGCTCGACGAGCTTTCGCTCGTGGCGCGGATCGAGTCCGGCCGCTACGACCCCGGGCTGCGCGAGACGGACACGCTCACGCTCGCGCACGCCGCGGCGGAGCGCCTTGGCGAGGATCGCGTGAAGGTCGCCGGCGAAGGCTCACCGATCACGACCGACGTGGAAGGTGTCGATCGCGGGGTCTCCGCACTCGTGCAGGCGGCTCTGCGCCATGGCGGGCTCGACGAGGTCGAAGTCGTCGTACGCGGCCCGGTGATCGAGGTTTCGCCGATCACGGACTCGTCGGCCGCAGTCGTGCTGGGGCTCGAGCTCCGCGACCTCGGTGCGGCTGTCGCGGTGAAGCTGATCGACTTTCTCGGCGGCACCGTCGAGGTCGAGGACGGCACGTTGACGATCGCGCTGGGCTAGGCGCTCTCGTACCGGCTGCCTGCGAGCGCAGGCTCGGCGAGCTCGTGGCACGACCGGCAACGCGCCTCGTACGAGTCGAGCGCGCCGACGACGATCGTCTCGCCGTCCGCAGGCGCAGGCATGCCGTCGACGAGGCGCTGCGTCATCGTTGCCGGGCCGTTGCAGCGGTGGCAGACCGCCTGCAGCTTGTCGAGGATCTCGGCGCGGCAGAGCAGCTCGGGCATCGCGCCGAAGGGACGGCCGCGGAAGTCCTGGTCGAGGCCGGCGGCGACGACGCGCGTCCCGCGCGCGACGAGGATGTCGATCACGAGCACGATCCCCGGGTCGAAGAACTGCACCTCGTCGATTCCCACGGCGGCGTAGCCCTCGGCGAGGCCGGGGATGTCCTCGGAGCGTGAGACCGCGACGGCGCGCATCTTCGCGCCCGCGTGGCTGACGACGTGGCCGATGTCGTAGCGGTTGTCGATCTGCGGCTTGACGATGAGCGCGCGCTGACCCGCGATCTCGGCGCGGCGCAGCCTGCGGATGAGCTCTTCGCTCTTGCCGCTGAACATCGGGCCGCAGACGACCTCGAGCCAGCCGCCGCGTTCTGGGAACAACCGGATCACGATGGGGGACCCTAGCGAGCGCGTCTGACGACGCTAGAGCGAGCGGTCGAACGCCCAGCGGGAGAGGACGCGCAGGCTGACGATCCCGAGCGGGCGGCCGTCCTTCACCACCGGCAGGTGCCGGAAGTTGTTGTCGAACATGATCTTCGCCGCTTCCTCGATCGACGTCTCGGGGTCGATCGTCAGCGGGTCGGCGGTCATCCACTGGCGGACGCGGGCCTCGGCGGCTCGCGCGCGCTGGGCGACGGCGCGCAGCAGGTCGCGCTCGGTGACGATCCCGACGATCCGCACCATGTCCTCGACGACGACCACGGCGCCGACGTTCGCGTCGTGCATCTTCTCAGCCGCTTCGCCGATCGTGTCCGACGGCTCGACGGTCAGGACGTCCTTCGTCATCAGGTCCGCGACCGTGGCCACGGCTCGAGCCTATCGCTACCTGAGAAGGCGCGAAAGGCGGCGATCCTTCAGCACGCGGCCGCCGGTCTGGCAGGCCGGGCAGTAGTAGATCGTGTGCTCCTCGAAGTCGACCTGCGCGAGGGGCGTGCCGCAGACGTGGCACGGCTGGCCGAGCCGGTTGTGCACGCGGTAGGTGCGCTCGTCCTTCGTGCCGCCCTCGCGCAGCGCCAGGCCGCGGCGCAGCTCGTCGTTCATCGCCGTGGCGAGCTGCTCGACCTGCTCGTTCGTCAGTTCGGTGGAGAGCGCGTAGGGCGAGAGCTTTGCCGCGTGGAGGATCTCGTTGGCCCAGGCGCGCCCGATGCCGGCGATCGCCTTCTGGTTGCGAAGCAGCGGATGGAGCCGGCGTGCCTCGCGGCGCATGATCTCGCCGAGCTCCTCGGCGCCGAGGCCGAGCGCTTCCGGGCCGAGATGGCCGAGCTCCGCCTCTGCGGCCTCCGGCGTCAGCAGCCAGACGCCGGCGCGCTTGCGCTTCGCTGCCTCGGTGAGCACGAGCCTCGAGCCGTCCTCGAAGGCGAGCGAGAAGGCGGGCGTCTTCGGGCCCGTGTCGCCGGGCGCGAGCAGCTTCAGGCGCCCGGAGGTCATCAGGTGGACGAGGAGCACGAGCTCGCCGTCGTCGGTGGGGAAGAGGAGTCGCTTGCCGCGCCGCTTGGCTCCGCTCAGCCGGCGGCCTTCGAGCGCGGACAGAGGAGGGTCGAACGTCTTGAGCGTGGCGATATGCGCAGGCCCCGCCTTCGCGATCGGGGACGACGACACTGGGTCGTTCAGGGCGCGTCCCCACGCCTCCATCTCGGGCAGTTCAGGCATGTGCTTCGACGGTAGCGCGGGAGTGCGGTTCGACGCTAGAGCGGGGTGGGCTCGACGACGGGCTCCGGGAGCTCGCGGATCGAGCGGACCGACGTAAGTGCGATCGGGAGGAACGTGAAGAGGGAGCCGATGCCGCCGACCCACAGCGCCGTCCGGAGGCTGTATGCCGACGCGATCCCACCGCCGGCCAGCGTCCCGAGGGGGATCGTGCCCCAGACGATCCAGCGCATCGCGGCGTTCATCCGGCCCTGGAGCCGCTCGGGCGTGATCGCCTGGCGCAGGCTGACCTGCGTGATGTTGTAGACGACGGCGCCGAAGCCGAAGAGCGCCTGGCCGGCGATGAGCACCGGCAGCGGGAACGAACGGGGCGCGAGGGGGTACGAGAGCGTGGCACACGAGGCGATCATCGTTGGGATCAGGATCGTGAGCCCGACGCCGAGCTTCCGCTGCATGCGGTTGGCGACGAGCGCACCGAGGATCGATCCGAACGATCCGAGGCCGAACACGACGCCGACCTCGACCGCCGAGAGGTGGAGCGACCGCGTGAGGTAGAGGAGTGCGATCGAGAACGACACCGAGCTGAAGAAGTTGGAGCTGCCGGTGCACGCGGCGATCGCGCGGAGCCACCGGTGTCCGACGACCCAGCGCAGCCCCTCTTTCACGTCGGGCCACATCTTCGAGCGCGGCACGCCTTTTTCGCGTTGGGGTGCGGTCTCCGGCTTGCGGATGCGGAGCATGAAGACTGCCGAGATCGCGAAGCTGAGCGCGTCGAGTGCGAGCGCGTACGGCGCGGTGATCGCGGCGATCAAGCCGCCCGCGGCGCTCGGGCCTGCGACCTGGGCGACCGACACGGTCAGCTGCAGCTTCGAGTTGCCGTCGATCAGGTGTTCACGGTCGATGAGCGCAGGGAGGTACGACTGGTACGCGACGTCGAAGAAGACGGTGAAGATCCCGATCACGAAGCTGAGCACGAGCAGCTCCCACATCCGCAGCGCGTCGAACGCCCAGAGCACCGGGATGAGGACGAGGAGCACGGCGCGCGCTGCATCGCCGAAGATCAGGATCGGCCGCCGGCGTAGGCGATCGACCCAGACGCCGGCGGGGAGCGCGAAGAGGATGAAGGGGAGGAAGCCGAGCACGCCGAGCATCGAGAACGCGAGCGGACTCGCGTGCAGGCCGACCGCGGCGATCCACGGGATGGCGAGCTGCGAGACCTGGGAGCCGACTTCGCTGATCGACTGGCCCGTCCAGAGCTTCATGAAGTCCGGGTGGCGCCAGAGGCCGCCGGACGGGAGCCGGAGCCTACGCATCGACGATGCGGCGATAGAACGCGGCCGCGAGGCCGTACTCCTCGCCCTCGGGCCCGTCGGCGGCGCGGAAATCATCGATCAACTTCTCGAGGCGGCGGACGAGTCGGCGTGCGTCGGTCTCGCTGAGCCGGGCGCGGACGACACCGAAGGTCGTCTGGGCGTCGCTGCCGATGGGAAGCATTTCCTCAGCGGCGCGGCGGAGGGATGCCGCTGCGACGTTCCAGACGTCCTCGGCGTCGGAGTCGGTGCTCTTGAAGAGGAAGAGGCGTGCGGTGCGCCCGTAGACCTTCTCGGTCATCGCGCGCACCTGCCGCGTCCTCACGACCTGGATGAGGCCCGCTTTCTCCAGCACCTTCATGTGGTGGCCGACAGTTCCCTTCGGCAGACCGAGCTTCGATGCGAGCTCGGTCGTCGAAGCCGCGCGGTCGCGGAGCAGGATGACGATCTTCGAGCGGAGATCGTCGCCGAGCGCCTTGAGCTGCTCGGGCTCCCGCACGACGAGCACATCCGCCGCCTCGTAGTCCGGGGACGGAAGCGTGATGCGGTCGCTCGCCGGTGCGGTCGCCGAATGGGCCACTTCTCCGAAATGTACGACTTATCCCGCCCATTGGCAAGCGAACGTTTTCAACCCCGGTGCCAGGCCCGGGCCTGGCACCGGGGTTCGGCTACCACGGGCTCTCGACGAAACGGCGGAGCTGCTCGATAGCCGTGTCGGCCGGTGCCCAGCAGCCGGTCACGCGTGATGGATCGACAAAGCTGAACTGCTCGGCCGGCTCGACGAGATTGCGGTAACTGCACCACGGCCACTCCGTGGCGGAGGCGCACAAACCGGCCTCGATCGCGTTCCGCACGATGTAGCGGAACGCCGCCAGGAGATACGCCTCCGCGTCGATTCGGCGGGACCAATAGCGGCCGTCCACGACGTGTCCGCGCAACTTATGCCGTGTGTTGAAGCGGATTGCATGACGGAAGTTGAGTTCCTGCATCCCGACAGCGAGCGACGAGTCGTGTGTCTCGACGAGGAGGTGATAGTGCGTCGACATCAGGCTGAAGGCGATGCACGTCCACTGGTACTTCGCGGTGATCTTGGCGAGATCGATGAGGAAGCTCATGCGGTCGACGTCATCCTTGAAGAGGACGCTCGTCCACACGGAGTGACTCGAGACATGATGAATGCCCGGTTCCACATCGCGGTCTGAACGTGGCATGAGTCCAGAGTCGCTCGTCCCGATGTTCGGCGCCAGTGTCCGTTACGAAGTTGCCGGGGTTTCTTGACGGTGCCTGGCCCGGGCCAGGCACCGGGGGTACGGCAGCCCGCCACAAGCGCCGCATAGGCTCCCGCGATGGACGCGATCGTTGTCGAGGTGCGGCGCAACGGGATCGTCGAGGCTCGGCACCGGGTGCACGCAGTGGCTGTGCGCGACGGGGCTGTCGTCGCTGAGGCCGGCGACGCGGGGCTCGTCTCGTACTTCCGCTCCGCATCGAAGCCGATTCAGGCGCTGCCGCTCGCACGGGTCCGCGGGGATCTCGACGACCGCGACATCGCCATCGCCTCCGCGTCCCACCGCGCGACCGACGACCAGCTCGCCGCGGTCCGCGCGCTGCTCGCGAAGGCTCCCGCCACCGAGGACGAGCTCGAGCTCGGCCCGCAGAGCGGCCGGCCCGCCGCGAAGATCTACAACAACTGCTCCGGCAAGCACGCCGGCATGCTCGCCCTCTGCCGCGCCAACCAATGGGACTCCCGCGGCTATCGCGCCGCCGGCCACCCGGTGCAGCAGGCCTGCCTCGCCGCACATGCAGAAGCCGCCGACGCGGATCCCGACGAGCTCCCGACCGCGATCGACGGATGCGGAGTTGTCACATTTGCCCTGCCGCTCGAGCGGATGGCCTTCGCCTACTCCCGCTTCGAGACCCTCCCCGCCGGCAAGCGGATCGCCGACGCCATGCGCGCCCATCCCGACCTCGTCGGCGGCCCCGACGGCGCCGATTTCCACCTGATGTGCGCCGCCCGCGGCTGGTTCGCCAAGGGCGGTGCCGAAGGCCTCCTCTGCGCAGGCGGCCCCAAGGGCATCGGCATCGCCCTCAAGTCCGAGGACGGCGCAAACCGGCCCCTCGGCCCCGCACTGGCCGTCCTCCTGGCCCCCTTCGGCGTCGATCTGCCCGGCCTGGAACACCCCCCGATCCACAACACCCTTGGCGAACGGGTCGGCGAGCTCGCCGTCACCACTTCGTGACGTGTGACCTTTTCTTTACGAACCCGTAACCGCTCACTAAGATCCGCCGCAGTTCGAGGGAGGGGCCGTGAGCGTGGGTGTTCCCGGCGCCAGCAGTGACTAGGTTTGTTCGTCGTCGCTCTGCCATGTCGTAACGACTAGCCGGAGGTCGCCAACTTGCTCACCGTCGAAGTCTCGCCGCTCCCCGAGGTCGAAGAGCTCCAGAAGCTCGTCACCGACGGACAGGAGAAAGGCTTTCTCACCTACGACGAGATCGTCACCGGTCTCGAAGAGGTCGAGCTCACCAAGGAGCAGGTCGAGGACTTCTACACGCACCTGATCGAGCACAACATCGAGCTGGTCGAAGGCGAGCAGCACAAGACGCCGCCGCACGAGCAGCCGGTGCCGGAAGACGACAAGCCCGCCCCGACGCCGAAGCTCGATCTCTCCGTCGAGCCGTCACTCGACTCGCTGCGCCTCTACCTGCGCGAGATCGGCAAGGTGTCCCTCCTCACCGCCGACCAGGAGGTCTCGCTCGCGAAGCGCATCGAGCGTGGCGACATGTCGGCGAAGACGCAGATGACGGAGGCGAACCTTCGCCTCGTCGTCTCGATCGCGAAGGGCTACCTCGGCCGCGGCCTCTCGTTCCTCGATCTGATCCAGGAAGGCTCGCTCGGACTCATCCGCGCCGTCGAGAAGTTCGACTACCGCAAGGGCTACAAGTTCTCGACGTACGCGACGTGGTGGATCCGCCAGGCCGTGACCCGCGCGATCGCCGACAAGGCACGCACGATCCGCATCCCCGTGCACATGGTCGAGAAGCTGAACAAGGTCGTGCACATCGAGCGTCAGCTCGTCCAGCGCCTCGGCCGCGAGCCGAACGCGGAGGAGATCGCCGAAGAGCTCGAGATGACGCCCGAAGAGGTGCGCGAGATCCTCCGCATGGCGCAGCTCCCTGTCTCGCTCGAGAAGCCGATCGGCGAGGAGGAGGACTCCGCGCTCGGCGACTTCGTCCAGGACGAAGCGGCGGAGTCGCCCTTCGACACCGCGCAGCTGTCGCTCCGCCGCGAAGACATCGAGAGTGCGCTCGGCGCGCTGCCCGAGCGCGAGCGCCAGGTGATCGAGCTCCGCTTCGGCCTCTACGGCGGGCCGCCGCGCACCCTGGAGGAGGTCGGGCGCGCCTTCGGCGTCACGCGCGAGCGCATCCGGCAGATCGAGAACAACACGCTGAAGAAGCTCGAGCACCTGCCGGAGGCGCAGGCGCTTCGCGACGCGGCGAGCTAACGAGACAGATCGTCCGAGGCGTCGGAGTCGCGCGCGAGCGGCTCGAGCAGGTCGCGGTCCGCGGCTCGCTGATACGGGACGAACAGCTTGCAGTGCAGGCACTTGAAGCCGCGGTAGCGCGCAGCCGACCCCTCGATCGTCTCCGCCGAGAACGACTTGTGGCAGTGCGGGCACTCCACCTCGAACCCCGTCGCCGGCTGCGTCTCGCTCACGTCTGCGAGGCTATCGGTTCCGTCCGATTCACCGCTTAGGCTCTGCCGCGATGGACCAGAGCATCTCTCGCCGCAGCGTCGCGGAGTTCATCGGCGCCTTCACGCTGGTCTTCATCGGCGGCGGCGCCGGCGTCGTTGCAGGCAGCGACCTCGTTGCGGTTGCGCTCGCGAACGGCCTCGCGATCGGGCTTATGGTCTCGAACTTCGGCCACATCTCCGGCGGCCACTTCAACCCGGCGGTGACCCTCGGCTTCGTCGCGACGCGCCGCATCACCTGGCCGCTCGCGGTCGCCTATTGGATCTCCCAGCTACTCGGCGCTGTCGCGGCGGCCGGCCTCCTCCGCTGGATCTTCAACAGCAGCGTCGCGCTCGGGGTGGTGCCGCACGTCAGCCACATCAGCGCAGGCAAGGGCCTCGTCGTCGAGATCATCCTCACGATCTTCCTTGTGCTCGCGGTCTTCGCGACTGCGGTCGATCCGGGCGGCGCGTTCAAGTCGATCGCCGGTCTCGGCATCGGCCTCACGATCTCGATCGACGTACTCATGGGCGGGCCGCTCACGGGCGCAGCGATGAACCCGGCCCGCGCGTTCGGGCCCCAGCTGATCTTCAACTCGTGGAGCGACGGTTGGATCTACTACGTCGGTCCCGCAATCGGCGGCGTCATCGCCGCGGTCGGCTACGACTGGCTGTACCTGCGGCCGAACCGCCCGTCCGTCGTCGGCACTCCGGAATCCGGCGTCGCCGAGCCGCGCCCGGGCGACACAGCTCTTTCTTAGATCAAGCGCCGCTCAGCAGCCCAGCGCGTCAGCTCGTGCCGGCTCGAAAGCTGGAGCTTTCGCAGCACCGCCGACACATGCGACTCGACCGTGCGCGGCGAGAGATGCAAGCGGCCGGCGATCTCCTTGTACGTGTAGCCGCGCGCGATGAGCTGGAGCACCTCGCGCTCGCGCCCCGTGAGCTGGTCCAGCTCGGCGTCGGACGACGCAGTCTCGCCGCTGCGGAACGCGTCGAGCACGAATCCGGCCAGTCGCGGCGAGAACACTGCGTCGCCGTCGGCGGTTCGATGGATCGCCTCCGTGAGCTCCGCACCGGAGATTGTTTTGGTCACGTAGCCGCGCGCGCCGGCGCGGATCACGTCGATCACGTCCTCGGCCGCATCGGAGACCGACAGCGCCAGGAACCGCACGCCCGGCCGCTCCGGCGCGACCTGCGCGATCACCGCGTGGCCGCCGCCGTCGGGCAGGTGCACGTCGAGCAGCACCACGTCGGGATCGAGCTCCTTGATCAGCGGCACGGCCTCGAGCACCGATGCAGCCTCGCCGACGATCTCGATCGTCGAGCCGAGCTCGCTCCGCACGCCCGCGCGGAACAGATCGTGGTCGTCGACGAGTACGACGCGCCGAAGGGGCACGCTCACGAGAGCTCCAGCTCGACGTCGGTTCCCTCGCCGGGAGACGACACGATCCTCGCGGTTCCACCCACGCGCCCCATCCTGCCCTGGATCGAGTCCGAGATGCCGCGCCGGTCGGCCGCAACGGCTGCGGGATCGAAGCCGGCTCCACGGTCGCGCACGTACAGCGCGACATGCTCGGGCGACGCGTCGACGAAGACCGAGATTTCGTCAACTCCGGAATGCTTCGCCGCGTTCGTCATCGCCTCGCGTGCCGCGAGCACGAGCACCTGCGTTCGCTCGTCGAGCGGCGCATCGCCGGTGTGCACAACGTCGACGCGTACGCCGTGCAGCTCCTCGACCTCTGCCGCAGCGGCCTCGACCGCGTCCGAGAGCGTCCCGCGCGTCGCGGGCTCCCGGTCCAGATAGAGCAGCGCGCGCAGTTCGCGTTCCTGCCTGCGCGCGAGCGTCGCGACGCGGCGCGTGTCCTCAGGATTGCGCTGGATCAGCGCGAGCGTCTGCAGGACGGAGTCGTGGACGCGCGCCGCGAAGTCGGCGCGCTCCTGCGTGCGGATCCGCTCGGCGCGCTCCGCGTCGCGCTCCCGTGCGAGCCGCCAGGCCCACGGGCCGAGGACGAGCATGAGGGCGGCAGCGACGGCGCCGGGAGCGAGCAACGTCGTTGCGTGGCCGTTTGCATTGCGGCTGACGAAGAGCACAACGCCGAGGCCGGTCAAGACGAAGGCCGCAAACCGCGTGGCCCCCGGTTTGAGGCCGAGCGTCGAGCGGCCTGTTGCGAGCACAGCACCCGCACCGATCAGCGCAAGCGGCCACACGACTGCGTCAGAGAGGCCGACGCCGCGCAGCGCGAGCACCGCCGACCAGACGAGCAGGACGGCGCCGACGATCCGCCGCTGCCGAGGCGGTTGCGCTTCGCCGGGCGCCGGCAGCAGCGCCCAGGCGCCCGCATACGCGACGAGGCCTGCGCCGCTCGCGAACGCGAGCAGCGCGAACGTCAACCGAACGAGCGTCGCATCGATCGCGAGCGCGTTGCCGATGCCGCTGCAGACTCCGGCGAGCACGCGGCCGCGTTCCACGCGCGTGACGCGCGGGAACGCAACCGGGAGTCGCAGCGGCCGGACGCTCACCCGCGCTGTACCTCGAGCTGGCCGAGCCCGACGCGGGCGTCGAGCACGAGCACGCGCGACGGATCGGTGCCGATGTTGGTGGCGCTCTCGTGCACCGGCCTGCCGTCGTGGGTGTTGCCGAACAGGTTCACCTCACCGGCGCTCGCGCGACCCTGGACCTCGACCGTCACCGATCGCGGAACGTGGACGACGAGATCGCCGATGCCGAGGGTCGCCTTGACGTGCGTCGTACCGACCGGGAACGTGACGTCGCCCAGTTGGACGTCGAGGTTGCCGATGCCCTGCTTGTAGCTCGTATCGAGCGCGCTGAACGTCGCAGGATGCTCGATCCGGTCGCCGATGCCCGCGAAGAGCGGCACGCGGATCACGATCGCAAGCGCGAGCGCCGCGAGGACGACGATGCCGAGCGCGACGACGGAGCCGACGCGGTGGCCGGTCACCGCGCCGGCGGCCACGATCGCCCCGAGTGCGACGGCCGCTGCCGCGAAGACGATCCGCCAGTCGAGGTTCCAGCCCGTTGCGATGTCGACGATGCCGACGATTCCGAGCCCCGCGATCAGGGTGCCAAGGGCCACCGGCCCCAGCGAGCGCCGCCGGGCGCGGGGCGGCGGCGCCTCGCCGGCCGTCACCGCTGCCGCGGCGCTCGCGCCGTTCCGGCCGACGTGCCACCAGACGATCGCCGCGCCGCCGATCGCCGCCGCGACCCAGAGGTTTCCGGGGCTCGGCCAGATGCGGGCCGACGAGAGCCCGAGGATCGCTGCAAAGCCGAGTAGGCCGACGCCGAGGAGGAGCCAGGGCCGCTCGCGGCGCTTCTTGATCGCCTCGGCCGCGATCGAGTCCTCGACGCCCTCATCCGGCATCACGAGCCAGGCGGCGACGTAGAGGAGGATCCCCGTCCCGCCGGCGAGCGCCAACGCGACGAAGCCGATGCGGTAGATCATCGGGTTGAGCTCGAAGTACCGCCCCAGCCCGGAGCAGACGCCCCCGAGCCAGCGGCCGTCGCGCGCCCGGAAAAGGCGGCGCGGCTCCGCCGCGGCGTTGGGGATCGTTTCGGTGGTCTCGGTCATTGCGTGCCTCTCAGATGGTCGTTATGTGTCCATCGGAGAATCGTTCGCAGCGTGCTGCGCGGCTATCCGGCATCGCCCTGGACGATCCCGGATACGGCACGGAAGTTCTAGGGGGCCTAAGGGAGGAAGGAGACGTATTCGTCGACCGGGCCGCGCTCGCGCGGTGCCGGCTCGCGCTCGACCGGGCCGAGGTGGATCAGGCCGAGCACCCGCTCGCCCTCCGGAACGCCGGCCGCCTCGCGTCCGCGCGCGGTGCGCAGCACGCCCGGCGTCCGCCAGTACGAGGCGAGGCCTCGCTCGGTCGCCCCGAGCAGCACGAGCGTGATCGCGGCCGCGGTCGCGCAGACGTCCTCCTCGTCCTGCAGGAGCTCGCCGCTCAGCCTGGCCGATGCGACGACGAGCGTCGGCGCACGGTCGAGCTTCAGCGCCTCGGACGGCCCGCCGGCGTCTTTGAGGCGCGTGAGCGATGTCGGCCCGAGCACGCGAAAGCGCCACGGCTGCGTCAGGTGATGGTTCGGCGCGAGCCGCGCGAGCTCGAACAGCTCGATCAGCGTCTCGCGGTCGACCGGCTCGGCGCCGAAGGCCTTGTGGGTGCGCCGCGCGGCCGCGAGCTCGTCGAAGCTCACGCGAGACGTGCGGACACGGTGACCTCGGCCCCCGCGCGGCGGAGCAGCTCCGAGAACGGGCAGCCCTCGTCGGCCTTCGCAACGTGCGCCTGCAGCGCTGCGTCGTCCAGTCCTTCCACCGCGGCCAGAATGTCACAGTGCGACGCGACGATCTGGTGCCCGCGTCCCTCGACCTCGTCCATGACGATGCGGCAGGTCACGTCGAGTCTCCCGGGCGGCGTGTCGCTGCCGCTCAGCTCGCCCGCGAGCCCCATGGTGAGGCAGCCGCCGTGCGCGGCGGCGAGCAGTTCTTCGGGACTCGTCTTTCCTTCCGGCGCGCCGATGCGCGACGGCAGGGAGTAGCCGAGGTCGGCGAATGCGCCGCTGCCCGCGCTCATGGCGCCGGCACCGCGCGCGAGGTTTCCCTCCCACACGGTCTCGGCTGCGCGCTCGATTCTCGGCATGACGCTCAGCCCTCCTGGGGGACGCCGGCGGGAGTCCCGTCCGGGTAATAGGCCTCGGCCGGCGAGCCGGCGGGGCGGAAGACGCCGAGCACCTGCATGACGCCGGGGCCGGTGTTCTCGATCGCGTGCACCGTGCGGGCCGGAAAGTGGATGCACGAGCCGCTGCGCAACGCCGCGGACTCGCCCGCGATGTGCAGCTGGCCTTCGCCCTCGAGCACGTAGACGACCTCGTCGTATTTGTGAAAGTGATCGGGCGCGCGGCCGAGGGGGATGTAACCGACGAATTGCGTCACCGACGCGCAGCCGACGTCGGGTGTCGACAGCAGCCGGAACTGCCGGCCCGCGGTCGCACCTTGCGTCTCTTCGGCGGCGAGGTCGACGAGCGCGTGCGTCGTGCCGTTCGCCGGCAGCGGCTCGGCAACGAGCACGGAGAGGACGACGAGGTCATCGGCGTGTTCGACCTTCCAGTCGGTTCCTCGCGCAATGAACGCAGCCGTGCCGGGCGAGAGGGTGCGACGCTCGCGCGCGATCGTCGCGGAGCCGCTGCCCGAGAGCACATAGAGCACCTCGTCGCGATCCTCGTCGCTGCGGTTGTCCGAGCGCTGCTCGAACCGCAGGAGCCGCTGCTCGAATCCGTCGCACCCCGATGCAACACCGAACAACCGGCGCGCCTCGACCGCGTCGGCATCGGAGCGCTCCGGGGCGACGTCGGCCGAGTGCATGCAGTAGTCCACGCGTCTATGCATAGCACGAAGGTTAGGGTGCGCCGATATGGCACCGGCAGACATCGTCCGTCGTTCGTATGACGCGTTTGCACGCGGCGACATGGACGGCGTGCTCGGCGACATGCACCCGGACATCGTCTGGCATCAGGCGCAGGGGCTGCCGCACGGCGGCGTCTACCAGGGGCTCGACGCCGTGCGGACGAATATCTTCGACCCGCTCGACCAGGAGTGGTGGGACGAGTTCTCCGCGGAACCGGACGAGTTCCTCGAAGCGGGGGAGCAGGTCGTCGTACTCGGCCGCTACCGGGGCGTGGCGAAGGGAACGGGCAAGCTGCTCGACGTGCCGTTCGTCCACGTCTGGACGCTCACCGGCGACAAGGCCGTCCGGTTCCAGCAGTTCCTCGACACGGCCGGCTGGGTCGAGGCGCTCAGCCCTTGACGCATCTGACATTTGATCAGATCATTGACACCCTGCTGATCGGGGTGTGAGACTCCCGGACGTTGCGGCGTGCGGCGGGCGACCAACAGAAGGCCCGGCGCGGAGTCTTAACCACTTGCACCACCCAAATAGGTCTCTGAGGCAAGGAGGGAACATGAAGAAGGGCGTAGCCCTGCTTCTCGCACTAACGGCCACGGCACTCGTGGCGGCAAGCGCACAGGGGGGCCGTGATGCTTCGGCTTCCGCATCTGCGGTCAGCTGCAAGAGCACCCTGAAGATCGGGTTCGTGACGCCGCTCACCGGCGGCGCGGGCTTCCTCGGCACCGAGCAGATGACCTGGGCGCAGTACGCCGTCAAGACGCTCGCGCCGAAGCTCGGCCTGAAGGTCGTCATCGTCCCCGGTGACACGCCCGTCGAGCAGGGTCCGACACCGGCACAGGCGCTGGCCCAGAAGTTCGTCGCCGACAAGAGCGTCGTCGCGATCCTCGGGCCGTCGACCTCGGGCGCCGTTGCGGCCTCGAGCGATACGTACTTCCAGGCGGGGATGGCGCACGTGTCGCCGTCCGCAACCCGGACGTCCCTGACGGTGGGTCAGCCCCGTGAGGCGACCGCGGCGTTCCTGCGCGTCGTCCCGGGCGACTACATCCAGGGCCCGACGGATGCGAACTACATGATCAAGACGCTCAAGGTGAAGAAGGTCGTGCTGCTCGACTTCCAGGAGCCGTATTCGGTCGGCCTCTCGGATTCGGTCGAGGGCGTGCTGAAGAAGGCCGGCGTCGCGACGGTGCGGCTCTCCGCTCCGAACACGACGACCGACTATTCGGCCTACGTGACCAAAGTGCCGGCTGACGCCGACATCGTGTTCTTCCCGACGCAGAAGCCGCCGGACGCGCAGACGTTCGCGCAGCAGCTGCTCGAGCAGGGCAAGAAGGCGAAGGTGTTCGGTGGAGACGGCTCGAACGATGCGTCGGCGTTCAAGGCGGCGGGCTCGTACGTGTCGAACTTCGCTCCGGACATCACGGGCATCAAGGCCGACGCGGGCATCATCGCCGGCTGGAAGAAGGCCAACCCCGGCAAGTCGGTCGGCTCCTTCGGGCCGCCGAGCTATGGGGCGACCCAGGTGCTCCTGAACGCGATCAAGCAGGCCTGCGTTGCAGACCACGGCGTCCTGAAGGCCAAGAAGGACGTCCTGCGGAAGGTCAAGCAGGTCGTGATCAAGAACTGGATCCTCGGTGGGACCTTCAAGTTCTCGACGAAGTCGAACGACCCGTTGAACGCGAAGTTCTACATCTTCCAGATTCAGTCGAACGGTACGTACAAGCTCGTCGGCTAACAGCAGGCTGAACCATCCGAGCGGCCCGGCATTTGCCGGGCCGCTCGCCTATTTCCGGCAGTAGTCTCTCCACCGGCGTGGACACATTCATCCAGCTCACCGTCGATGCACTGACGCTCGGCAGCGTCTATGCCTTGATCGCGCTCGGCTACACGCTCGTCTACGGCGTTCTGAAGTTGCTGAACTTCGCGCACGGCGACGTCTTCATGGTCGGCTCGTTCATCGGCTTCGGCGCCCTGCAGCTGCTCGGTGGCACGGTCAACCCCGTGGTGCCGGTCTGGCTGCTGCTGATCCTCGTCACGCTTGCCGCGATGGTCGGCTGTGCTGCGCTCGGCGTCGTGATCGAGCGCTTCGCCTACCGGCCGCTGCGCAATGCGCCCCGGATCGCGCCGCTCATCAGCGCGCTCGGCGTCTCCTTCTTCCTCGCCAACTCGATGCAGCTGCTCTTCGGCGCGACGCCGCGCAACTACGACACGTTCTCGTTGTCGGGCGGATCGCTGTATCTCAAGGGCATCGACATCGGCAACGTGCGCGTGCCGATGCTCCGGCTCATCACGATCGGCGCTGCGATCGTCCTGATGATCGCGCTCTGGTTCCTCGTCAACAAGACGCGGATGGGCAGGGCGATGCGCGCCACGTCGTACGACCAGGAAGCCGCGACGATGATGGGCGTCGACATCGACCGCGTGATCGTCTTCACGTTCGTGCTCGGCTCGGCGCTCGCGGGCGCTGCCGGCGTGCTATTCGCGCTGCGCGTCCCGACGCAGGTCTCGATCGGCTTCGTCGCCGGGCTGAAGGGCTTCACGGCAGCCGTGATCGGCGGCATCGGCTCGATCCCGGGTGCGATGGCCGGCGGCCTCCTGCTCGGCTTCGCCGAGTCGTACGCGCAGGGCTACATCTCGACGAAGTGGTCCGACCTGATCGTCTTCTCGATCCTGATCGCATTCATGATCTTCCGTCCGCAGGGCCTGCTCGGCAGGGCCGACATCCGCAAGGTGTAGCTGGGTAGATGAGCGACTCGACTCCGCAGAGCGACGATCTCCAGGCAGGCGGCCCCGCCGTCGGCCAGGACGAGTGGGTCGCACGCCACGCCGAGCGGCGGTTCTTCCGCAGCGGCCCGCTCGCGGTGGCGGAGCAGCGCGTGCGGAGCGCGCCGTGGTGGACGTGGCTCGTGCTGTTCATCGCGGTGATGGCGCTCGTCCCGGCCGTGTCGAGCAGCGGGTACGTGCGCCGTGTCGCATTCGACACCGTTCTCTACATGTTGCTCGCGCTCGGCCTGAACGTCGTGGTCGGCTGGGGCGGCCTGCTCGACCTCGGCTACGTCGCGTTCTACGGCTTCGGCGCGTACGCATACGCGATTCTCGACTCCGACAAGTTCGGCATCCATCTGCCGACGCCGCTCTCGATCGTGCTCGTGGTGATCATGGGAGCAATGCTCGGGCTGCTGCTCGGTCTGCCGTCGAGACGGCTGACCGGCGACTACCTCGCGATCGTGACGCTGTTCTTTCTGCAGCTCTTCCAGACCGTGACGACGAACGGCGACGCCGCGTTCGGGCACAACCTCACGGGCGGCCCGAACGGAATCCTCCGCGTCGACCCGTTCCACCTCTTCGGCCACAAGCTCGCGATCCAGCACCAGGGCGTGTTTGCCGTCTCGTACTTCTATGTCGGGCTCGCGTTCTTCGCGATCGTGTACGTCGCGCTCCGGTTCGTGAACAGGTCCCGCACCGGTCGCGCGTGGCGGTCGCTGCGCGAGGATCCGCTCGCGGCCGAGTCGATGGGCATGCCGGTCAGCTGGTTGAAGCTGATGAGCTTCGCATTCGGCGCCGCAGTGGCTGCGCTGACGGGCACGCTCTTCGCTTCGCTGAACGCAAGCGTGTTTCCGCTCGAGTTCTACTTCGTGCTGCTGATCACCATCTACACGATGGTGATCCTCGGCGGCTCGGGGAGCATGCCGGGCGTCGTGCTCGGGGCGCTGATCATCGGCCCGATGCTCGAGCTGCTGCGCGACCCGGCCAAGGGGCGCATCCTCTTCTACGTCGCGATCTTCGGCGGTGCGCTCGTCGCGTTCCGGCTGTCGCGCAAGCTCGGGGTCGTGGTCGCTGCGACGGTCGTATTCGGCTTTGTCGTGCACGTGGTCCTCGCGGGGATCCACCACTCGTGGGTCGCGGGCGAGGACGCCGGCGGTGTCAGCGGCGCGATCGCGCACTGGGTCGTTGTGCCGGGGCACCTGGCGGGCTGGCTGCCGCCGTTCTCGTACATCGGCCTGATCGCGATGGCGCTCCTGCTGACGCTCGTCCGCGGCGTGCTCCGGACCGTCCTACTTGTGCCGACGCTGTACCTCGCAGCATTCGTGTGGGAGAACGTGATGCTCCCGCAGCCGGAGGCGACGCGCTACATCATCCTCGGGCTGATCCTGATCGCGCTGATGATCCTGCGTCCGAACGGCCTGCTCGGCGAGCGCCGCGTGGAGATCGTGTGATGGCGAAGAAGCTGCTCGAGCTGCGCGGCGTGTCGCTCGCCT
>Ga0193728_1000042_pt1 | contig 48938 bp, 42 predicted proteins | sample U1c1metaG_FD_143037 | JGI IMG/M metagenome (GOLD analysis project Ga0193728, IMG submission 143037) | Soil microbial communities from a riparian zone of the East river system, Colorado, United States - U1c1 | ecosystem: Environmental > Terrestrial > Soil > Riparian zone | place: USA: East River... | reverse complement strand
CCACCTCTTTTTCCCTCATTGTAATTCGTGACATCAATCATACCGCGGGTCTGGAAATCGGGGAACAATTCAAACTTCCTGCCGCGAAGGTACCTCACCGATGCTTCGCAAAGCTCGCAGAAATTGTGTGGCAAAATTTTGGTTGCAAGTCCCACCGCAATGCCTTCAGCGCCATGGGCCAGCAGCAATGGAAATTTCATCGGCAGGGTAACGGGTTCGTCCTTCCTGCCGTCATAACTCAGTTGCCAATCCGTGATCTTGGCGTTAAACGCGACTTCCAGCGCAAATTTGCTGAGTCTGGCCTCGATATACCGCGCCGCTGCAGCTTCATCCCCGGTTCTGATATCTCCCCAGTTCCCCTGCGTTTCGATCAGGAGATCCTTTTGGCCCATATTGACCAATGCCTCACCAATTGAAGCATCTCCATGAGGATGGTATTGCATGGATTGACCGATGATATTGGCAACCTTGTTGAACCGTCCGTCATCCATTTCCTTCATGGCATGCAGTATCCTGCGTTGAACGGGTTTTAGTCCATCCTCCACCGCGGGCACGGCCCTCTCCAGGATTACATACGACGCATAGTCCAGGAACCAGGTTCTGTACTGGCCTGTTAAACCCGACTCGCTGTTCTGGAAACCCTGGTCTGTTGTCTTGCTCTTTGCCATTATACATTTTCACCCGCAGTTTGCAGGCTCTTTTTTTTGATCTCAAAGTCTTTCATCCTCTTCAATTCTCCCTGTACATCTGCCTCGCCGGAAGCCACCATTTGTTTCAGCCGCCACAAAAGATAAGCATCCCCGGTGATCTGCTTTGCCTTAGACAAAAAAAGATGTATTATTTTGCTGGCCTTCTGCCAGTCCGCGGTAATAAAACCCCTGAGTTCTTCATCAAAAAAATCGTACCCGTACTGCTGTAATTTTTTCCCGCCTTCCAGGATCCGAACGCCCTTATCTTCATTGCATAACCGCAGCCATTCGTCAGGATCAACTTCGAACTCAGCCGCCGTAATGGGCCTGGCCAGTTTTTTGGCTTTTAAAAATTCCTTTGCGGGTATGTCAAAAAGATTGACCGGGTAAAAAAGATGGCCCTTGGGATTGATAAACGGAAGATTGTTGAGGTAGAGAATAAATACCCTTCCCTGGAATGAACTCAGCTGGGTCATGAGCCAATAATACCCACTCACGTCGTGTTTGTTCTGTGCAGCCCAGATCCACAATGTTTCTTCAGGATTGTTGTTTAGGGTGGAGATGAGTGCGGCCACTGCAGCGTCATCATCCGGCACTGATCCATCATCAACGATGCCATGGTAATCCCCGCCTGCCAACACATCACGCCACCATTGCTTGCGCCATGCGATTCCTTCCCCAGAATACATATTGCTGACCGGGCCAACGGCAAAGTCATCGGCAATCTGGATCACCGGGCCTTCGAGGGTTTTGTCCAATGCGATGGCCTCCTGCAAAACGTCAATATCATTTTGTTGAAAAACTACATGAATCATGGATACAATTGATTTTAGATCTCAGGATTTTCTACAAAGTCTATTTCCACCCGCAGGTTCTCAATAATGAAGTCCTGCCGTTGCGGAGTATTCTTTCCCATATAATATTCCAGTATCTGTTGTATATGGGTTTCGGGCATAACCAATACAGGCTGCACCTTCATGTCGGCGCCGATAAAACGCGCAAATTCATCAGGAGAAATTTCTCCCAGTCCTTTGAAACGGGTTACTTCCGGTTTGGTGCCCAGTTTTTTTATAGCAGCCTGTTTTTCGCTCTCGTCGTAACAATAAATCGTTTCCTGTTTGTTGCGAACGCGGAACAGGGGTGTTTCCAAAATGAACATATGCCCATTTTTCACCAGGTCGGGAAAGAACTGAAGAAAAAAAGTCATAAGCAAAAGTCGTATATGCATGCCATCTACATCCGCATCTGTTGCTATGACGATGTTATTGTAGCGCAACCCTTCAATGCCATCTTCGACGTTCAGGGCGTGTTGCAATAAATTGAATTCTTCATTTTCATAAACTACTTTCTTGGTCAACCCAAAGCAGTTCAGGGGTTTGCCCCTCAGACTAAAAACGGCCTGCGTTTCCACATTCCTGACTTTGGTGATGGAGCCACTGGCTGAATCGCCTTCTGTAATAAAAATGGTGCTTTCCTTCTGTTTTTCTAAAATGGTATTCTTATCCTTTCCTGAAGCTTCATCATTGTAGTGAAAACGGCAGTCCCGCAGCTTCTTGTTGTGCAGGTTGGCTTTCTTTGCCCTTTCATTGGCGAGTTTTTTGATGCCGGCGAGCTCTTTTCTTTCTTTTTCACTTTGCTCAATCCGTTTTTTCAGAGCTTCGGCAGTGGATGGATTTTTATGCAGAAAATTATCCAATTCCCTGGCCAGGAAATCACCTACAAAATTCTTCATGCTCGCGCCGCCTTCCACCATATATTGGCTGCCCAGCTTGGTCTTGGTTTGAGATTCGAAAACCGGTTCCACGACCTTGACGGCTACTGCAGCAGTAATGCTTTGTCTCACGTCGGCAGCCTCAAAATCTTTTTTGTAAAAATCCCGGATCACTTTTACAAAGGTCTCACGAAATGCCTGCTGGTGCGTGCCGCCCTGGGTAGTAAATTGTCCATTGACAAAACTGAATATTTCTTCACCGTAATCATTATTGTGTGCAATGGCCACCTCAATATCGTCGCCCTTCAGGTGTATGATGGGGTAACAAAGTTCATCTTCATTGGTCCGGCGCCTGAGCAAATCAAGCAGGCCATTTTTTGAAATATATTTTTTCCCATTGTAGTTGATGATCAAACCCGCATTGAGGTAGCAATAATTCCAAAACTGGTTGTCAAGATATTCATTGATATAATGAAAGTTCTTAAATACCGTTTCGTCAGGAATAAAACTTACCAGCGTACCATTCGATTGGTCCGTCTTGACCTCCTTGAATTCTTTGGTCAGGACACCTCTTTCAAATTCAGCAGTCTTTTCCCTTCCTTCTCTGAATGCGGTTACCTTAAAATAATAACTCAGCGCATTGACCGCCTTTGTACCCACCCCGTTCAATCCAACAGATTTCTGGAATGCTTTGCTGTCATATTTGGCGCCGGTATTGATCTTGCTGACCACATCGATCACCTTCCCGAGAGGAATCCCTCTTCCAAAATCGCGCACCGATACGGTCTTACCCTCAATGCTGACATCGATCTGTTTGCCATAGCCCATGGTATGCTCATCAATACAATTGTCGATCACTTCTTTCAAAAGCACATAAATACCATCGTCGGCGCTGCTTCCGTCTCCCAGCTTGCCAATATACATGCCCGGACGGAGGCGGATATGTTCTTTCCAGTCGAGCGACCTGACCGACGCTTCGGTATATTCGAATAAATTCTGTTTAGTTTCTGCCATAAGTTCTTTCTTCTCAAAACCGGGCAAATATAATAAAACGGCCTCAGAAGGATTTTTTAGTAATTATGCACGGATGTGAATAAAGGCCGACGCCGGATAATACAGACTGATTTTCAGGGGATCATGCTCATTTTTACTGCCCGGCTCTCGGTTAGCGCCTGTTTGGAAGAGCAGTAAATAGCCTATAAAACAAAGTAGTTTTACCTATACTAAAAGAGCCTGTTTATAGGTTTTTATAGAAGTAAACCTTTATCCGTGAAACCCGGTTTTTATTCAATTTTGAACCCTTTTATGTCTAACATCGCAGTAATCCTGTGTTTTATCCCCATTATTTTGCTTTTATGGAAAAGACTGATCAGGGAAAAGGCTTATTTATTTGTTTGTATCTACTGGCTCTTGAATGGCCTGATCAACTTACCGGATATGTTGGGTCAGTTTCAAAACCCACAAATGCAGGAAAACATCACCCTGCTCGATAACCTGGTGGATACGCCGTTGGCTTTGCTGATATTCTATTATGCTTCGACAGGCAATAAGAAAAAAATACTGCTTTACCTCTTGATCGCTTTTACGAGTTTTGAGCTGGTCGTGGTGTTGTGGAAGGGACACAATTTTGATTCGAGTACGATCATCATTGGGCTTGGCATCTTAGTATTGTTTGTATACAGTTTCTGGGGCCTGGCGCAATATTTTCAAAAAATCGAGCACGATCCGTTTGAAAATGTGATGGGATTTGTCTATGCGGGATTTATTTTCTACGACGGGCTCTGGGTGGTCATTTATATTTTCAATTACCTCAATTTCAGGAAAGACACCGTACAAGCCAACCAGTTCCTGAACTATTTAAGCATTATACTCGCTACAGTCCTGACTTCCGTCGGTTTGTGGTGGTATTCGCGACCTAAACCCAGCCTCAGTAAAGCCTACGATCATCGGAACGGACAATAAAAGCGTTACTCTTCATCCTCTTCGTAATTATAGGTTCCCTGGTTATCGTTGTAAATGGATTCCCAGTCCTTCACTTTATCATCACCCAACAATTCCAGGATATCAAAAATGGCATCTCCCTTTCTTTTCCATTCCGCCACTGTTGTATCGGTAAACCGCGACACATACATACAATGATCCGTTTCAAAATTCACCCTGATCAGACAAATTGGGTCCTCCTCCTTCTCCTGGATTAAATAATAGCAATTCTTTTCCAGCAACGCATAAGAATACATACACACATATTTTTTAAATAAGAATAATAGAATTAATGGGCAGCAGGTCCTGAATAAATGGGGTAAGTAAGTGCAGTGGTGCTGGCTTCCCGGATTGTCGCGATTTGGATTGATCGCATCCGGAAACAGAACACAAATTTAGGGGTTTTGAAATTTACTTGAAGAGATTGCATGATAAGAATTCATAAAAATATATAATAATTTTAACTAATTGATTATCATTTATTTATCGTTATTTGCAGACTTTAAATTTGAGGCAAAATTTCATGATGGATCAGGAACAACAAAAAAGAGCAGGCCATGAGCCTGCTCTTAACACCAAACTGTTGTCATGATTATTGGCTCAGTTTAATTTCACCTACATCACTCGGCTGGCCATCTGCAACAGTAATCCCATCCTTTGCCGCATTTTTGTATGGCGGTTTGGCTTCGATGATTACTTTATAAACTCCAGGCTTCACATCTTGTATTGTGAATGTTCCCTTGTCAATTGGCACCTTCAACGTATCAGTGGCCGAAACAATCCAGGCTCTTACTGCCGCATCCGGAGGACTCACGGTTCCTTTAACAGTTCCATTGAAGAGAGACCTGAAACTGAACAAACTCACAAGGGCAATCCCAGCTGCCGCTAAACTTAATTTAGTGAATTTCATAAAACAGAAATTTAAAGATGAATAATTGATGATTACAAATTGCAAAAAAAGTTTTTCATGGGGATATGGTGCTGGGGTGCATACCAGAATTCAACTACTATGCCATAATGACCAGCAAAACCTTTTATTTGTGCACCCGGATTTTTCATTAACGATTTTTTGGCAGTTCGTGGAAATAATTCCACTTGATTGTTCTTGTTCCCCGATTTGCCTAAATTGGGTCCATAATCATTTTCGTGATAGCGCAGCATACCATACAACAAATTTTAAGTCGGATTGACATCACGGAGATCATCGGGGGTTTTGTCAAATTGAAAAAAAGGGGGACCAATTACCTGGGTCTTTGTCCATTTCACAACGAAAAAACACCATCCTTTACAGTATCCCCGGTGAAAGAGATCTATAAATGTTTCGGTTGTGGCCGCAGCGGCAACAGCATCAGCTTCCTCATGGAACATGAAAAATACTCCTATGTTGAAGCCCTTCGATGGCTGGCAAACAAATACAACGTAGAAATTGAAGAAACCGAAACAAGTCCGGAACATAAATTACAGCAACAGGCTGCAGAAAGCCTTTTTATCATCAATGCATTCGCCCAGAAATATTTCTCCGGGATACTGTGGGACACCGAACCCGGGCAGGACATTGCGTTGAGCTACCTGAAAGAAAGAGGTTTTAATGAAGACATCATCAGGAAATTCCAAGTTGGCTATTGTCTGGAAGAACGCGACGCTTTTGCCAGGGCTGCTTTATCGGCTCAATACAATCCGGAATTTCTGCAAAAAACCGGCCTGGTCGTTTTGAGGGATGATAAATGGGTTGACAATTACCGGGGCCGCATCATCTTCCCTGTTCACAATCTAACGGGAAAGGTCATAGGTTTTGGGGCAAGGATCATCAGGAACAATGACCGTGCGCCCAAATACATCAATACGCCCGAAAACGAGATATACATTAAGAGCAAAATTCTGTATGGTTCTTTTTTTGCGCGACAGGCCATTGACAGGAATGATGAATGCCTGCTGGTAGAAGGATATACGGATGTGATTGCCCTGCACCAGGCCGGTATTGAAAATGTAGTGGCAAGCGGCGGAACCTCGCTCACCCAGGATCAGCTTCGGCAGGTGAAGAAATATACCAACAACCTGACGATCATTTACGACGGGGATTCGGCAGGCATAAAAGCCGCGCTGCGGGGGCTGGATATGGCCCTGGAAGAAGGATTGAACGTAAACCTGGTATTGATTCCCGACCAGGAAGATCCGGACAGCTATGTCAATAAGTTGGGTGCAACAGCATTTCGTGCTTTTATAGAAGCCAACAAAAAAGATTTTATTCTTTTTCAATTGGAAATTGCCCTGAGGGATAGCGGCACCGACACGAACAGGAAGGCCCTCGTCGTAAACCAGGTTGCCGAAACCATTTCTAAGATCAATAAAGCCGAAGATTTTACCCGGCAACAGGATTATATCCGTCAATGCGCAGACCTGCTTAAAATTGAAGAAAGTGGATTGCATGCGCTGGTCAATAAATTCATTCGGGAACGAGTGTCCAAACTGGAGAATAAATTCGCCGCAGACGAAAATCGTTTTACAGAAAGCCAGCCCGAAGAAAGTGAATTCATCGACGCCGATGCGCTAAACCTGTTGAACAAAGACGAACAACAGGAACGGGCCATCATCAGGTCATTACTGGAATTCGGGTTAAAAACCTGGGATGAAAACCAAAGGGTTGCCGATTTCATGCTGGCCGAATCCATTGATCAGGATATGATCGACAACAGGGATCTGGTGAGGATACTGGAAACATACAAAGACTGGTATGCCAGCGGCTTGGAGCCAACCGCAAAAACTTTTCTTTACCAGGAAAACCAGGAACTGAGCACACTGGTCGTGGCGATCATGGATTTCCCCTATGAATTGAGTCCCAACTGGAAAGAACATTACGAAGGAAAGATATCCACCAGGGATGAATTGTACAGGGAGGAAGTAGTCTCAACACTGAATTATTTAAAACTCAGGAAAATCAAGAGGCTGATGGACCTCAACCAGAAAGATCTGGAGAAATCGCAGTCTGCCGAGGAACAAATGATGTTCATGCAAACCCACCAGCATTTAAAAAAAATGGAAAGGGATTTGGTACAGGGTATTGGGACCGTGATTATAAAATAAATATATGGTGTACCCGGTCAGACGGAGACCGTCAGACCTCGCTGGGCGTTTTTTTGCCTGCGATCAACTTATTAATAGCTGATTCCAACCGGCGCGACCTGGTTACTTCTTTTTTGGCATCTGTAATCCAGGAAACATATTCTTTCTTATTCGTAGAGGGCAACCGGTCAAAAAAATGTGAAGCTACTTTGCTCCTTTTCAACTCATTCGCAATATTTTCGAGTGGATTGATCTGCTGTTCTGCCATGACAGCCGGAATGCGCTTAAGAGTGGAAACATGGTTCTTTGTACCGATCCGCGCGGCTTTCCTGAAATTCATAGCCGTCCAAACGTGGTCCAGCGGAACCTCGTTTACCCTTTCATAACCAGCGTGCGTAATACAGGTCCAGCTACAATCCCGGTTTAATGTAGTGGCAATTTTGGAAGACATTTTGGGATAGGCCACCCATAATTTGCCATCTTCATGCAAAGCGGGCAATACTTCATTGATGATTCCTCTCAATTGTGTTTCGTTGACAGCAAACACGAGAGCAAAATCAATTTTCTTGTTTCTAAGCCAGGGCGTTACGTTTTTTGAAAAGGCCAGTTTGGTAAATTGCTTTTCAATCGACGACGGTAATCCCTGGATCAATAGACTTTTTTCATCCTTTAACTGGAGTTTTTCCAACAAAGTTTCTGACATGCCTTAATCGTTTAAGTTATTTGGGTTCTCACGAAGCGGGGCTGCAAAGTTAATCAAACCGATTGGAGATAAAAAACATTCTCTTGGAAAAATACCCTAGGGCCGGTAATAAAGAGCAGCCCTGGCCATTTCTTCCCGCATAGCAGAAATTCGTTTGGCATCAAGCGGGTGCGTTTTGGTTAATTGCGGCGGGCGGTTGTTGAGGAAAGCCCTGCTGGCCTGTTCCCAGGTTTTTAGCGCCTGGCCAGGATCATATCCCGCGATGGCTGCAAGATGCAAACCCAGACGGTCGGCTTCCTGCTCCTGCCTGCGGGTGAATGGCAATAGGCCTTCGGTATCCGGTTCTGTGGTATCTGGCCTCGAAGGCAGTTGCGTCTCGATGGGCTTATTGACTTCCGCAACGGAAAGTCCTACCCCGCCCAATTGCTTGGCTATGGGCCGGGTCATGCCCGGATGCAGATGTTTTGCCAGGTCATGGGTGATCACATGAGCCAGCACAATGGCGAGGCCGGTCTCATTCTGTGTGACAGAGAGCAGCCCGGTATATACAACTACTTTACCGCCGGGCATACACCAAAGGCTGACTTCCCTGGATTCCACCAATTTGAACTCCCATGCATAATTTGCCAGCACTGCGCTGTTTTGGAGGTCGCCGAAATAGTTCTTAACGGCAATGGATAAACGATCTCCAACGCGTTGCAGCATGTCCGCATCGGAATAGCCTGATCCTGTTTCAACGACTTTGTGCGTGGCGAGGAATTGCTTGTATTGTTCAGCGGCCCTGCTGTGGATCTCAGCTTCAGAGGATACCTTTAGTTGTTTCCTGCCTGTGACAGCATTCCGGGCACAACTACTGATTGCGGCGAATAGTATCATGAGGAGGGATAATCTGATCATGCAGGCATGTTTACTTCAAGGAAATCAATCTGCAAACAACCAAAACAAGCAATTCAAATAAAACAAATAAAGTCTGATATGCAATGATTAAAAGGAGCAACGGGGCAAGCTCCCTGACGAAAGGGATTTTTTACTTGTCTTCATCCGAAGGATCGCTGAGTTCTCTGCGTTGCCTCTTCTTATCGCGGTATTTAAGAATGGGAACCTTACTTTCACTTCCCCTCAATAAACGGCTGATGTTTTTTTGATGCGTAAGGACCACCAGCAGGGTCACTGCAATCGCGAATGCACGGTAGAGGGGCTCTTTTTCGTTGAAAATAAAAAGTATTAGTACAGCAAAAGCGATGCTCGCCAGGATAGAACTTAAAGACACAAAACGGGTAAGATACAGGACCAGCAGAAAAACGCCGACGCAACATACGGCGACCAATGGCTGGATGGCCAGGATCATTCCGAACAAGGTCGCTATGCCTTTGCCTCCCCTAAAATCGGCCCAGATAGGAAAAATATGACCTACCACAGATGCCAGTCCCAGGCCCACCATAAAATTCGTTCTGTCCCATTCCACATGCATGTAATGGGGAACAAAAACATACAGGCTGGTTGCCAATAAGCCTTTCATCACATCCCCGATCATGACGAATGTACCCCATTTGGACCCCAGCACCCGGAACGTATTGGTGGCGCCCGCATTGCCGCTGCCATATTCACGGATGTCGATCCCAAAAAAATATCTGCTGATCCACACGGCAGTGGGAATTGAGCCAATAAGGTAGGCCAGTATAATCAACAATATTTCCTTCATCTAAGAACTGGGTTGTAGTTGGAATTCAAAATTAGTCAAAAATGATCAACATTCCCTTGCAGGATCAGGACCAACTCAACCGTGCTGCAGACGCAGACAAATCCAGTTTTTTTGTTCCACACACAAGGATATTGAAAGTGGGCAGCTTACCAATTCCTGCTGAATTTCTTGCAGGTCTTCAGAAAGTAAACCACTCAATAATACAACGCCATCTTGCTTTAAATGTTGTGATAAATTTTTTAAGCTATTGATTATCACTGATTTATTGATATTTGCCAGGATCAGGTCGAAAACCCCTATGTCCTCTAAGGAATCCTTTTTTTTGATTGTCACAGCCAAACAATCATTGCAGACAAGGTTTTCACGCGCATTTTGAATGCTCCACTCATCATGGTCGATGGCGAGCACATGTGCTGCACCCATTTTCTCTGCAAGGATCGCGAGCAAGCCGGTCCCCGTTCCAAAATCAAGCACCCGCTTCCCCTGTAGTTCCACTCTTCTCATCGCCTGTATCATCAGGTAGGTCGTGACATGATGACCTGTGCCAAAACTCATCTTCGGGGTAATGATGATGTCATATTGCACGCCGTTCATGTGGGGATGAAAAGCCGCACGTATGCCACAGAAATCATCTACCGAAATGGGCTGGAAATTTTTTTCCCAGATCTGGTTCCAGTTCTGTGCGGGAATCAGTTGCCGGGTATATTCCAATTGATGCAATGAAATAATTTGCGTCAGTGTCCCTTCTTCCAATTGATCTTTTTCAATAAATGCGTTTAATCCCTTTTCCTGTTCTTCAAAACCCTCAAATCCCATTTCACTCAATTGTGCAACCAATATTTCAGATTGCTCCTGGTTTACCGGATGAATTGATATTTGAATATAATCCTTCATAATAAAAAAAGGTCTGCAACCACCGGCTACAGACCTTTAAAAATATCGTAGTATACTGCCACTGGCCATCCCCTACTCGTCTCCTTACTGATTCTCCGGCGACTGGCTCTGTGCCTTCATCTCGGGTTTGGGCATCAATACTTTTCTGCTTAATTTGAATTTCCCTGTCTTGGGGTCAAGTCCGATCAATTTGACTTTTACTGAGTCGCCTTCATTCAGCACACCTTCCATCGATTCCAATCTTTTCCAGCTTACCTCACTGATGTGCAACAAGCCTTGCTTACCTGGCAGGAATTCAACAAAAGCACCGTAAGGCATAACCGATTTAACCTTCGACTCATATACAGAACCGACTTCAGGAACAGACACGATTCCTTTGATCCAGGCAACTGCTTTGTCGAGGCTTTCTTTTGCCGGACTGAATACGCTCACTTCGCCCTGGTTTCCGACTTCCTCAATATTGATGGTTGCTCCTGTTTCGCGTTGGATCTCCTGGATCACTTTGCCCTGTGGTCCGATTACAGCACCGATAAATTCCTTATCAATGATCAGTTTCACCATTCTTGGAGCATGTGGTTTCACTTCTTCACGGGCAGCGGGCATACATTGATACATGGCTTCGAGTATCTGCAAACGCCCCCTGCGAGCCTGTTCCAGGGCCTGGCGCATCGTCTCCATACTCAGCCCATCGACCTTAATATCCATCTGCACACCGCATATTCCTTCTTTAGTGCCCGTGACCTTGAAATCCATATCGCCCAAATGATCTTCATCGCCCAATATATCCGTCAGCACAGCATATTTTCCATCGGCAGGACGGGTAATAAGACCCATCGCAACGCCACTCACGTGTTTTGCAATCGGTACACCTGCATCCATTAATGCCAATGAACCGGCGCAAACGGTTGCCATGGAAGAAGAGCCGTTTGATTCAAGGATATCACTCACCAGGCGAACGGTATAAGGATAATCAGTTCCTGGCATCATCTGTTTCAATGAACGCATAGCGAGTGCACCGTGACCCACTTCCCTGCGGCCTGGTCCACGCATCATCTTAACTTCTCCGGTAGAGAAGGGAGGAAAATTATAATGTAAAATGAATTTGGTGTAATCAGATTTCGCGGCACTTTCCACCAACAGTTCATCGAGCGGCGTGCCGAGGGTGACCGTAGTCAGAGATTGTGTTTCGCCCCTTGTGAACAATGCAGAACCGTGGGGTGTGGGCAGGGGATCAATTTCCATGCTCAGCGGTCGAACCTGGTCCAGTCCTCGTCCGTCCAAACGAATGCCGTCATCGAGGATCATATTGCGTACCACTTCCCATTTCAGGTCTTCGTAATATTTTTTTGCGAGCTTCTTGTCTACATCAGACAGGTCTTCGCCGAGGCTGGCAATCAGCTCCTCTCTCAGCACATCGTAAGCCGCGCTCCGTTCGTGTTTGCTGCTGCCCGCTTTGGAGATCTGGTATACTCTTTCTTTACTAAAGGCATTGACCTTTGCCTGGATATCGTCGTTCTGCGGTGGTTTTTTGTACTCTCTTTTTCCGGTTACGCCTGCTTTGGAACGCAGTTCCTCCTGAGCTTTGATGTGTACTTTGATGGCGTCGTGTGCCAGCTCAAGCGCCTTAACCAGATCTTCTTCTCCGCATTGTGCCGCCTGGCCTTCCACCATCATCAGGTTTTTCTCCGTGGCTGCGATCATGAATTCCATATCGGCCTTTAGCAAATCAGTCCGGCTTGGGTTGACAATGAATTTTCCATCTACCCGGGCGATCCGCACTTCACTGATGATCTCTTTGACGGGAATATCCGAAACCGCCAAAGCGGCTGAAGCGGCGAGACAGGCCAATGCGTCGGGCATAACTTCAATATCGCTGGAAATAAGGCTGATGAGCACTTGAACATCACATAAATAATCTTCGGGGAATAAGGGGCGCAAAGCGCGATCCACCAGGCGGCTGGTCAGGATCTCGTAATCATTTAACCTGGCTTCTCTCTTAAAGAAAGATCCCGGGATGCGTCCCGCAGAAGCGAATTTCTCCTGGTAGTCGACAGACAAAGGGAAGAAATCCTGGCCCTCTTTGGGTTCTTTGTTGGCAACGACCGTTGCCAGTAAAATACAATTTCCCTGGCGAACGGTAACTGCACCGTCGGCCTGGCGGGCCAATTTGCCTGTTTCAATGGTGACCAAACGGCCACCACCAATATCAAAACTTACTTGAATGGGCTGTGAAAGCATATAGCAATTCTCTTTTTTGAATCAGGGATGACTGAGGCAGGAACGAAAGCATCGCAAAATTCAGTGATAAAAAAATGATTGATCAACTATCCTGAAACAAAAAACTATTCCCAACTGCATCGTAGTTGGGAATGGTTTTTATATGCATGGAAGTTAATTATTTTCTAAGTCCGATTTTTTCGATCAGTTGACGGTAATCCTGCAGGTTATGTTTACTGAGGTAGGTCAGTAAGCGCTTTCTCTTGCCGACCAGTTGCATGAGGCCACGGTGGGTAGAAAAATCTTTTTTGTTGGCTTGCAGGTGTTCGGAGATCCGGTTGACCGTTCAGTAAGCAGGGCAATTTGTCCCTGCGTAGAACCCGTATCGGCGGGCTTCGTACCAAAATCAGCAAAAAAACTCGCTTTTTTCTCTTTTGTCAAATAAGGCATCTCTAATTTTTTAAAAAAACATCCAGATAAAATACTTCTAAATTTGGCGCAAAGGTACTGATTTATTTTAAAAAAGGGCTGCGTTATGTGCTTTTTTTTAAATGAATTAGCTTTGAGCCCGCATACCCATTGACCCAAAAAGGATCTTCATGAAAATCATGCACATCGTAGGAAACAGGCCGCAATTCATCAAACTTGCCCTGCTTTATAAGGAATTGGCCAAAAATAATACCGGTGGATTCATTTTACATTCAGGCCAGCATTTTGATGCCAATATGTCGCGCATCTTTTTTGACGAACTCGACATCCCGGCGCCGCAAAAACAACTGACTGTCAATCCTATGTCGCACAATGAGATGATTGGAACGATGCTGATCAATATTGACCCTGTTATTGTCAGTGAAAAGCCGGATGGCATCATTGTCTATGGAGATACGAATACTACGCTCGCGGGAGCGCTGGCGGCCCGGAAAAGAAATGTGGCACTGGTTCATATTGAGGCTGGGATCAGAACCGGCGATGAAAGTATGCCAGAAGAAACAAACCGCTACCTGGCGGACCGGATGGCAAGATTCAATTTTTGCTGCACAGCACTGGGGATGCAAAACCTCATCAAAGAAGGTTATGCTACCGATTTAAAACCGCCTGGTCTTTATCATTGCGGAGACCTGATGCTGGATGCCGTGCTCGCGTACAAAGAAATCGCGCTGGCACGGCCTCCTGTGCAGGTGGGCATCGATTGCGAAAAACCTTTTATCCTGGCAACCATTCACCGCGCAGAAAATAACGGTGCGATCGGTAACCTCGAAAATATCGTCAGCGCTTTGAACGAACTTCACCGGCATACCCCTGTACTTTTCCCGATGCACCCAAACACAAAAAAAATCATTCAGCAACATCAGCTGGTTGTGGATTTTGTCGTCTGTGAAGCGTTGGGTTATCTCGATACGCTCGCCTTGACACAACGTTGTCAATCCGTGATCACGGACAGCGGCGGGCTTTCCAGGGAGGCCTTTTTTCTCAGCAAACCAGTCCTGGTCGTCATGCAAAATCCATTCTGGCCTGAGATCTTGCTGCATGGCAATTGCCTCCGGTCGGGAGCAGTGACAGAAGAAATCATCAGCAAACATCGAAGCCTGATGGAAAATAACAAACCATTTAAAGTGGATATATTTGGCGATGGACATGCCGCCGAAAAAATCAGCAATGCACTGCTGGCCGCATGGTAAAATCCTTATTCCGGTGCGCCGATTAATTTTTGAATATGGCTAAACAGGTGGTTGTTACAGTAATTTCTGACCTGGCGACAGACCAGCGGGTGCATAAAGTTTGCCAAACCCTTCGCGATCATGGCTATTCCGTTTCCCTGATCGGTTCAAAAAGAAAAGGGAGCCTTTCGCTGAATAAAAGAGATTATTCAGCCACGCGCATTAATATGGTTTTCCAAAAGAATTTTCTTTTTTATGCAGAATTCAATACGCGTCTTTTTTTGCGTTTGCTTTCTATAAAAGGCGATATATTCCTGGGGAACGATCTCGATGTGATGCCCGCCACCTGGCTCGCTGCCCGCATTAAACGGAAACCCGTGGTCTATGATACGCATGAATATTTCATGGCCATGGCGGGGCTCGACGACAAACCCCTGATCAGTAAAATATGGAAACGGATAGAATCATTCATTTTCCCCAGACTGCGATACATTTACACGATTTGCGATTCCTTTTGCGCGTTATACAAAAGAGACTACGATAAGGATTTGAAAACCGTGAGAAACCTGCCATATCTCCATATTAAGGAATCGGGTGACCATGCCGTGCTGCTTGAAAAAATCAACCGTGATATTCCAAAAGATAAATTCCTGATACTCTTCCAGGGCGCAGGCATCAACCAGCACAGGGGAGTAGAGGAATTGGTTCTTGCCATGAAATGGCTCGATCCTGGTAAACTGCATTTGCTGATCGTCGGCGGAGGAGATATTTTTTCGAGTGTTGAACATTTGATCCGGAAGGAAGGATTGGGCGGCATCATCACGGTGATACCAAAACTTCCTTTTGAAGCGTTGAGGCATATTACCCGGCAGGCGCAACTTGGACTATCCCTCGACAAACCCGACAATATCAATCACCGGTATGGCTTGCCGAATAAGATTTTTGATTACCTGCATGCCGGTGTTCCGGTGCTTGTCAGCCGGCTGGTAGAACTCGAAAAAATCGTCAACCAATACCAGGTCGGAAGTTTTATCGAAACACACGAGCCAGCGCATATCGCGTCCTGTATTGAAAAGATATTCCTGGATCCCGCGCAATTAGCCGTTTGGAAGGCCAATACCGAACACGTGCGCCGGGAACTGAACTGGGAAACAGAGAGCAAAATTGTTTTGGATATCTTTAAACAAGTTGAAGCCGAAACGGTTAAGTAATTGAATGGAAGAGAAGCATCTTCATATTATTTGTCATGATGTGCCTTACCCACCCGATTATGGCGGCATTATTGATCTTTTCTTCAAAATCAAAACCCTTTCACAGCAAGGCATCAGGATTCACCTGCATTGTTATGAATATGGACGTGGGCAACAACCAGAATTGAATAAATACTGCCTGGAAGTAAACTATTACATGCGCAAGGAAGGACATAAGGGATTCTCCCATAAACTCCCCTATATCGTTTGTTCAAGAACCAACCAGGATATGCTGAGTAAGTTGCTTCAGGACGATTACCCCATCCTTATCGAAGGAGTTCATTGCACCTACTTGTTAACCGATGATCGTTTCAACCAGAGGAAGATGATCCTTCGCCTGCAGAACGCAGAATATATTTATTACCGGCAGCTTTATTACGCCGAGAAATCATTGCTGAAAAAACTATACTACTGGCATGAAAGCAAATTGCTGAAGCAATATGAAAAAGAAATTTCCGGCAAGGTACAGATCCTGGCCATTGCTGAACAAGATGTAGTCGCCTACAAAGCTGAATTTTCCATCGATAATATTTCCTATCTACCGGTCTTTATTCCCAGGCAGGAAGTCCTGAGCAGGCCTGGCAATGGTTGTTACTGTCTGTACCACGGAAATCTTTCCGTGGCCGAAAATGAAAAAGCTGCCCTCTGGTTATTGCAATGTGTTTTTAATGACCTGGAATTTCCTATTGTGATCGCGGGCAAGGCGCCATCTGCGCGTTTGGAAAAAATGGTCCGGCAGCATCCTTATGCTTGTCTGGTCGCAGACCCGTCTGAAGAAGAAATGCAGGACATTATCGGCAAAGCCCAGCTTCATGTGATCCCATCCTTCAATTGTACGGGCGTCAAATTAAAATTGCTTAATGCGCTGTTTAACGGCCGGCATTGTGTGGCCGACGAAGAAACGGTCGGCTACAGTAAGTTAAAAAGCCTTTGTCATATCGGTACCGATGCGCTGGCCTTCAAAGAAATCATAACGGAGATCTATGAACGGCCTTTTACCATGGAGGAAATTGAATGCAGAAAAAAACTATTGCTGTCAGAATACAACAATAGAACGAATGGTGAAAAACTTATTCAATGGATATGGTAGCATTGTCGAATACCTTTCCTCTTTCGGTGCGTAGCATGCGGGCCGAAAATTTGTTGACTACGCGGTAGTCATGCGTGGCCATCATGACCGTAGTGCCGTAGTCCCTTGAGATCTGGAACAGCAGCTGCATGATCTCGTCGGCAGTTTCCGGATCGAGGTTACCGGTAGGCTCATCTGCCAGGATGAGTTTAGGAGAATTCAGCAATGCCCTGGCAATATCCACGCGTTGCTGTTCCCCGCCACTCATTTCGAATGGCATTTTAAATCCCTTTGATTTCAGGCCGACCTTATCCAGCACATCTGCTATTTTTTCGTTCATCAATTGCTCATCTTTCCAACCTGTGGCCTTGAGTACGAACTTAAGATTTTGGTTGACATCCCTGTCTGTCAGCAGTTGAAAATCCTGGAACACCACGCCCAGGTTTCTCCTTAAATAGGGTACTTTTTTCCAGTTCATTGCCCTCAAATCAAATCCAACCACCTGTCCCTCTCCTTCTTTAAGCAGCAGGTCACCATAAAGTGTTTTGAGCAGGCTGGATTTCCCGGTGCCCGTCTTACCCACGAGATAAAGGAATTCCCCTTTGTTGACGATGATGTTGACGTTCTCCAGGATGAGGCTGGTTCCCTGGAATATATTGACCCCTTTGAGTTCAACAATTACTTCTGCCATAACTAGATATTAACGGGTTATCCGGCAAAAATAAGCAATAAAACAGGGAAAGCCGCGAGCAACTATTCAAACCGGTTCACTGCAAACGGGCTCATATCCATGCTCGGCTTTTGTTCGTTGACCAGTTCAGCAACAAGTTTTCCCGTTCCGGCGCCAAGGCTTAGTCCCAACATGGAGTGCCCCGTAGCGATCACAACATTCCGGAAATTTTTTAACTTGCCAATATAGGGAAGCCCGTCGGCCGAGCAGGGCCTATATCCATACCAAACTTGATCAGGAGCAGGAGCTGGCAGCCGGAATTCGGGGAAATAGCGCTGCACGGCATCAAGAATTCCTTCAACACGTTTGTAGCGGGGCGGGGTTTTGACAGAAGTGATCTCCATGGTGCCGCCAAAGCGGATCTTATTGCCATCCATCGGGGTGATGGCCACTCTCCCTTCAACCAGCACAGCGGGATGATTCAACCGGTAACCCGAGTCAGCTAACGTGACCGAATAACCGCGGCCGGGCACCAGCGGCAGCCGGGTATCAAGCAATGCTGCCATCTCCCTGCTCCAGCATCCGGTGGCCACGACAACCTCATCCGCAGTAAAATATCTTTCGGATGTAATGACGTTTTGCACGATGCCCTTAGATCCTGTTGCGAAGCGCACGACCTGCTGGCGGGGCAACAACTGCACGCCCTGATTCTTCAGGTGGCCGATCAGGACTTTCATCAAACTGTTTGGATATAAATGGGAATCACATTTGAAATAGACGGCGCCCAACCCATTGATCTTTGTCTGTGGTTCCATGCCTTGCAATTCTTTCTCATTCAGGAGAACGGCATCTAATCCCAACTCATGTGATTTTTCTACCAGGTGCCTGGCATGCTCCGCCTTTTCTTCGGTCTGAAATATTTCCAGCAAACCCTTATGCTCATACGAAAATTGAAAGTCCGGCAAATGGGTCCATTGCCTGTATTCCTGCTGGCTCAACAGGGCAATATCCCGCAGGGGAATAGCTGCCGCTGCAACTTTTTGAGGAGTGGCGCTTTGTATAAACTTCAGGCCCCAATGAAACAATGACCGGCTCAGCCGGGGCTGCACATAAAAGGGACTCCGGGAATTAAGCATCCATTTCAGTCCTTGTTTAACAATCCCAGGTGTGGCCAACGGAATAAAATGGCTGGGGCAAACGTATCCTGCATTACCATAGGAGCAATTGTCCAGGAAATCATCTTTATCCAAAACGGTCACTTCGCAGCCGGATTCCCTTAAATACAGGGCACTGCTTAGTCCAATGATCCCGCCGCCGATGACAACAACATGTTTCATATTGCGGCACAAGATAAGGGCAAATGTGAAAAGTCAGCGTCCCCGCCGGGGCGTTAGATGCCAAACCAGTATCGTGCGCCACACTATTTTCAAATCCAGCCAAAGACTTGCATGGCGAACATAACACGCATCCCACTTGTATCTTCCTAAAATACTTTCCCTGTCAAGCGTTGGACCGCTGAAGCCTTTTACCTGTGCAAGTCCCGTGATGCCTGGCTTTACCAGACACCTGAATTCATACCCGGCGATCATGGACGCAAACCGGCGATGGTCGGAATGCATATGTGGCCTTGGCCCCACAAAACTCATGTTGCCGATCAGCACATTCAGAACTTGCGGAAATTCATCGATATTGGTTGTGCGCAGGAACTTACCCAAACGGGTGATCCGGTTATCATTATTTTCTGCCTGCTTTTCGTGGGCTTCAGCATTGATGACCATCGTCCGGAGCTTAAAACAAAAAAATCTTTTCCCTCTTCTGCCTACCCTGCTTTGTTTAAAAAATACGGGTCCCCGGGAATCGAGTTTTATTGCCAGCGCAATAATCGGCAACAGCCAGCTCATCAGCGCCAACAATAAAAATGCCGAGAGACACAAGTCGAAGATCCGTTTGCCCAGGAGATAGCTTTTTCTGATGCCGGCAGCCGGGTAAGCAAATTTCTTTCTTCCCTCCCTCAGCATTTCGGCCGGCAATGCAGACAAGTATGCTGAATCAACGATCATCGGGAACTTGTTTTAATAAATTATTTGGTTTATAGTAAGCAGGCAACCTATTCAGTCAATGAATAGTATTTGTATGTTGGAATACGTGCGGGAAATCAAAAAAGTTGCCGCAGAACGTATTAACAATATTCAGTTATGTCCGCTGCATTAGGTGATCATATCCTCAAGGTGGTAGCTTATTTTGACTTATTTAACTACCCGGTTACAAAGGAAGAAATCCATTTTTTTCTCCACAGAACCGTTAAAAAACATCAACTCTACCGGGACCTGGAAGAATTGACCCTGAATGGCTATCTGTTCTGCGAGCGGGAGTTCTATTCCCTGAAAAATGACCCAAGTCTCGCCGAAAAAAGGATCAGGGCAAATGAAAAGGCCAGAACACTGCTCACGACTGCCCATAAATTATCTAAGTTTCTTTTTGCCTTTCCTTTTGTCAGGGGCGTTGGCATTTCAGGATCCCTCTCAAAATATTTTGCAGACGAAAAAGCCGATATTGACTATTTCATCATCACCCATCGTAACAAATTATGGATATCGCGGACGATCCTTCATGCGTTCAAGAAGCTTAGTTTTATAACCGGACACCAGCACTGGTTCTGCATGAACTATTTTGTAGATGAGGATGCACTCTGTATAGAAGAAAAAAATATTTTTACGGCAACAGAACTGGTTACCTTGATGCCGATGTGCGGTACTAGTACCATGGAAAGTTTTTTCAGGGCCAATGACTGGTCCGACCATTATTTTCCAAACCACGTTACTAAACCGGCGATGCATCCAACCGTCGCAGGTCAGTACAATTTCAAAAGGCTGTTGGAATCAATCTTCAACAACCGCTGGGGCGACAGGCTGGATGATTATTTTATGCGTTTGACTTCCCGTCGCTGGCTGGAAAAAGAGGAAAAAAATAAACTCAATATCAAGGGAAACAGGATGGGACTCAAAACGGGGAAACATTTTTCCAAGCCCAAACCTGCCTTCTTCCAGGAGAAAATATTATCCCGCTACAACAACAAACTGAATGAATATCAAAAAAGATGGGAGGAATTGGACCTCCAACAGAATCAGTGCCTTTTCCGGAAGGAAATAATGAAATAGTCTCCGATATACTTCCAGGGTTTTCTATTCTTAAGCTGCGCTTCTTTTTTCTTCAGGAACCGAAAGATCGCCGGATATTTTTCGCCAAAATTTTCTATATAGGATGGCGGCACCAGGGAGCATAATCCCTCGAGGCCCAATAAATCAAATGCCTTGCTCATGTGCTTAGTCACAAAAGAAGGTTTATAATACCAGCAGGTAAAATCATTCCCTTCAATCCGGGCCTTCCTGCCCTTGCTGCTAAAAAATCTCCTCGACGCGGTCCCGAATTTCCCTCTAAAAACCAGCATGCTCTCCCATAAACAAAATGGAGGAAGTATGACCATGGTTACCAACCCGCCTGGAGTCAACAAAGGAGACAGTGAATCCAAAACCTTTCCCAGGTCACCCGTGCAATTCAGGCCGGCAAAATTAGAAAAGATCAGATCATAAGGTCCCGGGTTTTTCAATTTGTCAAGGGCGGTAAAGGAGCAGGACTCAAAACTGATCTCATTTTCGAATCCCAGGGCGCTCGCTTTTTGTCTCGCCTGCTCCAGCATGCTGTCGCTGAGATCAGTGGCATGAACAATATGTCCCTGTCGGGCAAAATATATCGCATCCTCTCCGGTACCCGCGTTCAATTCAAGGATATGCGCATGCGGGGTGAGCCACTCCTGTACATGCTGGCGAACCCGCTCCCGCTTGTACTGAATGATGCTGTTAGGTCCGTACTCAGCATCGAACAGGGGCGCCTGTTGATTAAAGGCTGAGGCAACGGCCTGCTCGTTGTTATTGCTTACTGCTTCGTGGATCATCAGGACATTTTTTCAAGTGTCTTCAGCTTTTGTCTTTCAAAAAATGCAAAAGGCAAATAATAGGCAAAGGAGGCAGCCCTTTTAATACTTTGCAGGCTGATCACGGAAGGATGCCTGATCATGTCAAGAAAACTTTGCCAGGCCATGCGTTTGCGGTAGGATGTATGAACATAGCGATGCAATTGCTTATAAAATGCCGGCTTAAAAGTATTTCGGAACATCAGCCGCAATTCATCAGAGTCGGTCCAGTTGCTTTTTTCTTTAAGCTCACTTTTCACTTTCTCAAAAAACACGGTTCCGGGCAGGGGGTACGACACCGAAATGCCAATGTCATACGGCAATAGTTCGTTGATCATCCGGATTGTTTTGCCGATATCCTGCCTGGTTTCACCCGGGTATCCGAACTGGATGAAAAAAGAAGGTTTGATACCATGTTTTTTAAGAAGCCGGGTTGATCGCTGAATCTGGTCTATGCTGATGCCCTTATCCATGGCGTCGAGGATTTTTTGCGATCCACTTTCGGCACCGATCCAGACATTGTCACAGCCTGCCTGAGCCAGATCCCCGACAAAATCATCCTGCAGCAACAAATCCGCCCTGCACTGGATCTTGAATTTGAACATCAATCCTTCTTTTTTCAAAAGCTGCGCAAACCCATGCACCCATCCGGGTTTCAGGCCGAAAATATCGTCGCAAAACCAGATATGGTCAAAGGCGAATTTTTCATGAAGCAATTTTAGTTCTGCAACCACATGAGCCGGCGACCTTGAATTGTAGCGGTTGCCATAGATTGGCTTGGCGCACCAGTTGCATTTAAAAGGACAACCGCGCGTAGTGGTCATGTTGATCGAAAAATACCCGCCGTTTTTCATCCACATGTCCCGGTAAGGCTGTATGTCTATCATGTCCCATGCGGGCAAAGGCAGTGCATCGAGGTCCTTCATAACGTTCCGGTGTGCAGTTTTAACGAAAGCATCCTGTTTCCGGAAAGCAAGTCCGGGTATGCCAATGAAATCGGTTTCCTCCCTCTGCAGCGCGCTGACCAGTTCCAGTAGCGAAAGTTCTGCTTCGCCGATCAACACAAAATCTGCACCTGCTTTCAGGTATTGTTCGTAATGATCGGTCGAATCCGACCCCGATACGATCACCGTTGCGCCGCGATCCCTTGCCATTTTCATCATAGCGAAAGCAGCTTCGCGCATATTGGTGAGGCACATTTTGGTGAGGTAATTGAATCCATCATCATAGATCACAACGAAATCGGGATGGAACTCATCTATTGCCGGAATGATTTCTGCCGGTCCATGAGCAAACATGGTATCAAATAACCGGGTATCAAATCCGTGTTCCCGCAACATCGCCGCCGCATACAAGGTTCCCAGCGGCGCATAAGGATGCCCGGTCTCCCACTGTTTGGGATCGTAACGAAGAAAATAAGAATGTGAAAAGAGAACTTTGTTCATAAATTGGTTATTCACTACTCGCCTTTATCCAGCGGTGAAAGATTCAAATAACAGACGCATTTTACGCAAATGTTGTTTGTTTTCATGTTCAATGTCTTTCTGAAATGAACAGCCTTTGCACTGTTCAGGATATTGTCCAATGAATTGTCCCTGATATTGCCGATCGAAGGGTGAAAAAAACAGGGTCGCACCGTGCCATCGGCCTCAATGACCGTACTCACCCAGGGCGCATTGCATTTTTTATAAGGAAATGCGTTCAATCCATAATAGGCGGAATAATATCCGTGAATTTTCCTGATTTTTTCCGGAGATTCTGCAATGAACCGGCCATGAAATTCATCATTAAAATCAATCATCAACTGGCTAATGATTTTCTCCATCTCAGGCAAATCTTCCAGCTCCAGCAGGATCTCGTGCTGCCGGGATTCATTCCAGGTGGTTTCCCGGTTGAAAGCCTGGCTACTCACATCCGCGGGTAAAAAGCTGATCTGATCCAGCCCAATGGTCTGGGCTGTACTGACGATGAATGGCCATCGCCGGAAATTGAGCCGGTGAATGACCGTTCTTGCCGTAATCGGGAAAACCGGATCAATGGATTTTATTGCAGAAATCCCCTCTTCCAGTTTGCTGAATGCGCCGGGCACATTCCGGATGGCATCATGCGTTTTTTTGTCACCGTCGAGGGAAACGATCACGTGGTTCACCCAGCGCACGATGCTGGCAGCATTTTTTTTCAGGGTCATACCCGTCGAAAGTAAAGTGACGCTGATTTCTTCATTTTTCAGCAGCTCGCAAAACCGAAAGAAATTGGGGTTCAGCAGGGCTTCACCGCCCGACATCAACACCTGCTTTGTATTGAATTTCCTCAATGTATTCACGAGTCCTGAGATATCTTCCATGTTGAGCTGCCGCAGTTGCTGGTTGCCCTTCCAGATATCGCACATTACGCATTTACAATTGCAGGCGCTGTGCGGCATAAGAATGACGATGGGCAGCGCAGAAATACGGTCTGTCTGCAAGGTCCGGTAGCGCTGGAAGGTATGGTACAAAGGCTGCGTGAACATTTTTTTTTGACTATTCATTTTTTACGCATACCCACGGGAATGGGTTCTTTCCAAAAAACCTGTTCCTGAAAGAGAGCGGGTTACTCAATATTTTATAATGAAAAGGTTTCAGTTCGTCGAAACAATGATGGTGGTAATGTGCCGCCATCTCGGGAAAACCCAGGGCCTTATAGTAGGCCAGGGTTCTTTTCCCCGCGGCGCCGATCCGCGAAGGCTCGTAAAAAGGAGAATCCAGGATATGTATTTCGCCGCCCGGGTATAGTTGAGGAAGGGCACAATCCATGATCTCATGTAATGCGGGGAAATATTGCATTGAAGCAGCCAACACAATCACATCGAATTTCAGGTCCTGCAACATGCCCGAACGGATATCGCCATAAATAAATTTCAGTTTAGATTTTTTTGAAAATACACGTGCGGCCTGCTGCAATTCCAGCCAGTTGATATCCGATCCAATCACTTCGCTTCGGGGCATATCGGCCAATTGTGCGGACAGCCATCCATTTCCACAGCCAATTTCAAGAATATGCAGCCTGGATTTTTTGGCTGCCAGGTAATGGATCAACCGCTGACATGATTTTTTTCTAACCAGCCATTCACCGTAGTGTGGGTGATTCTTCCTGATCTCGGGCAAGGCCATGACCTCCTCATCTGTGTACAGCCGTCTTTCTTTTCTTCGAACATTCAGATAGTTTGTTTCAAATAAATTATCGGGCCGCGCCGCGGAAATATAAAAATTGGTTAGTATGGCAGTATCAGTGATATTCAATGGCGATGATTTTGATCAGAATCCCTGGATTTCCGGCTGGCGGTATTTCCACAGCCGGTGTAATAATTTAATTTCATAAGGGTAACGATAGAAATTGGTCTTATACCTGAGGCTGGAGATCCATTGAATGATCTTTCGCTTCCTGTCGTTCAGGCGTATATCCGATACCGTTGGATAATACCCGTTCAGCACCGTTTCGAAATTCCTGATCTTATCGATCATCTCAGGGGTGAGCCAGGGGGTGAGCGGGTTTTTTCTCAGGTCAAACCGCTCCCATTGTGGGCTGATCCAGTCTTCGAGCGTCGCGGGAAATTCAAAACCACTGTCCAGCACCTGCTTGTACAATTCAGAGCCCTCTGTAGGGACCGGGCTATACGTATACAATACGATTTCCGTCCGGGGATTTACCGCTTTGACCTTTTTGATAAACCCGATATCGAATTCGATCTGCTCCATGACCCGCTGTGGCGTCGGCGCCGGAGTTCCCAATACAAATGAGTATTCGGGGATGATGTCGAATGCTTTTAACCTTTCGGCAAAACGGGCGATCTGCTCACCGGTTTGGGTGCCTCCTTTATCCAGTTGGCGCAGCACCTCATCATTTCCACTTTCGGCCCCGAAAAAAATGATCTTGCATCCTGCCGCGCGGATCAGGGCCAGGGACTCATCCTTGAACTTATCCATGGTATCGATCCTGGCCATCCCCCACCAATTCATTTTCTCTGGTTTGATCAGGCGGGCAAATTCTGTCGTTCGTTTTTCCGAAACAAAAAAATTGTTGTCGTGGAATTCTATGGCGTCCGCTCCCCAGCGGTCCTTGATGTACTTGATATCGCGGTACACATGGGCGGCAGACTTGGCCTTCCACCTTGCCTCGTAGGTAGGTACTACGGCACAAAATGAGCAGGTAAACGGACATCCAATACTCGAATGGTAGGCCAGGGTCTTGTTGCCGAGAAAAGTTTTGCCAAGATATTTGGAAATTGGATAGAACTTGTTCAGTTGATCGTATGGCAAGGGCATTAAGCCATCCTGTTCGATCAGTTCTTCTTTGACTGTTTTGATGATGCGTTCGCCGGATTTATAGATCAGGTTCCTGATCATGTCAAACGGTGCATTATTTTCGAGGGCCTGCAATAATTTTGGAAATGCATGATCGCCGGGTCCGTTGATAACAAAATCTACATAGCCGGAATTCAGAACAACCTTAAACTGATTAGTCGGGAAATATCCACCCCAGATCATCGTGGTTGCCGGAAATGCCGCTTTTATTTTTTGTGCAATAGGTACCGCCTGTTTCAACTGCGGACCGGGCATCACCGTAAAACCGATGTATTTGAAATGGCCACTGAGCAGGTATTGCCTGATTTTCAGATAAGGATCAAGCTCTGCATTCCCGTCAACGATCACCCATTCGAACAGGCCCTCAACAGAAGCGGCAATATTGAGTATCGAATTCGGAATGCGATGTTTCGCATTCGCGCTCCGCGGATTGAACAACAGTACTTTGGACATCATCATTGTCTTAAGGGACGATATTGAACGACAAAGGGTTGCCTGGAAACCAATGTGGTTTTTTTGCGTATTGTGGAAGGGTGAAGTTAAGGGGCCTTGTCATTCCGAGCGGAGCGAGGAATCGACGACATGAGGTAACCCGCCTTATGGCTGATTCCTCGCTCCGCTCGGAATGACAAGCCCTTTGACTCCCGACTCCAAACTGCCATCAAATTTTTCCGCATGCAGCCATTCTCAACATTTAAGCGATATTTTTCGAAGAAATTTCCGGCTTTGCCTGAACTAAAAGATCCTGAACCAGCTTATGATCTTTGGTCGGCTGATTACGACCAGCAGACCGGCAATTTAGTATTGGCACTGGATGAGGCCGTTTTCAGCGACCTGATCAAATTCATCGACCTTCGCGGTGCCCGTATTGTTGATGTTGGCTGCGGCACGGGCAGACATTGGAAAACCCTGCTGGACAAAAATCCGCTGCAGATTACCGGGTATGATGTTTCTGAAGGCATGCTATCCAGGCTGCAGGCGAAATTCCCCGGGGCAAACACCCATCATTTGTCCGGCCATTCATTGCGCGAAACGAGGACCAATTCAACCGACCTGGTCATTTCAACACTAGTCCTGGCGCATATGGATCATTTGGACGATGTGCTGCGGGAATGGTCACGGATCCTGAAGCCCGGCGGCGAGATCCTTTTGACTGACTATCATCCTGTAGCCCTGGCAAAAGGGAGCAACAGAACCTTCCGTCACGGCAATAAATTGATGGCAGTCAGGAATTTTATTCATCCGGTTGCATCGATCCGCGAATTAGCCGCTCAACTGGAGATGAGAGAAATGCATTTTACGGAGCGAAGCATTGATGAAAGCACAAAATCCTATTATGCAAAAAAGAATGCATTGCATGTTTTCGAACAATTCAAAGGCGTGCCGATCGTATATGGCATGCATCTAAAAAAGATATATGCTGCTGCGAAATCTTAGCGTGATTGGCCGCGAAGGATTGCACGATATCCTTTTCGATCAGGATGGTATACGCACTGTTGAACATTCGGCGACATCCAAAGCGGCTGAAGGGAAAACGGCCGGGCTTATATTCAACCAGGCTATCGCTTTTCCCGGACTGATCAATTCACATGATCACCTCGACTTTAACCTCTTCCAACAGCTTGGCAATACCATTTACCACAGTTACGAGGAATGGGGCCGGCAGCTTCATAAGGAACACAAGGACCAGATCAATGAAATCCTCAACATTCCCCTTGCATTGAGGATCAGCTGGGGAATCTATAAAAACCTGCTTAACGGATTTACTACTGTCGTCAATCATGGCCAAAAGCTGCACATCAGAGATCATGTCATCCAGGTCATTCAACCAGCTAACAATCTTCATTCGGTAAAATTTGAAAAAAACTGGAAATGGAAGATCAACCGGCCCGGTTTCAAAAAACAGCCCTATGCGGTTCATGTTGGCGAGGGCACGAATGAGGAAGCCACGAAAGAAATTGACCAGCTCATTCAGTATAATTTATTTGACCGGGAGCTGATCGGAATACATGCTGTAGCCATGCAGGAAAAGCAGGCATCTGCTTTTAAATGTTTGGTCTGGTGCCCGGCTTCTAACTATTTCTTATTGAATCAAACCGCGCCCGTAGATCGTCTGAATAAATATACGAGGATCATTTTTGGCACCGACTCCACGTTAACCGCGCCCTGGAATGCCTGGGAACACCTTCGTGCCGCACGAGCCTCAAAGCTGGTGAGTGATGAAACCCTGTTTCACATGCTTACTGATGAGCCCGCTTCGGTTTGGGGATTGACCGGTCGCGGAGCAATCAAACCCGGCATGATGGCCGACATAGTCATCGCGAAAAAAAATCCGGTTGTATCCGGTTGGGATGCATTTTATGCGCTCAACCCCGGCGACATTTTATTGATCATACAAAATGGCATGATCAGGTTATTTGACGAGGAATTGATTGGTCCTATAATGGAAGCCCGATATCCTGTGAAGGATTTTGGTATGATCGATATCAACGGGTCCTATAAATATGTCCAGGGCCATTTGCCTGAACTGATGGATGAGATCAGGAAGCATCATAGCGCATTACATTTCCCATTCACCAATTGAACAATACATGAAATTTGTTTCTCTGAGCTATCAATACAGTGGCGATATAGACAACCCGGAGGACTGGTTCCGCAGGGTCAGGATCTATACGGGGTCCTGGAAGCAGATCAGCAGGGAACACGAGGTCATCAGGGTGGAACAAATTAATTTCGAAGGAAAGATTTCGCATGAGGGCATTCAATATCATTTCGTGAATTATGGAAAGAAGAAATTGTACTTCCCCTGGCGCCTTCACCGGTTCATCGCGAGTTTGGATCCGGATATCGTGATGGTAAACGGGTTGCATTTCCCGTTGCAACTTATCCTGTTGCGCTTACAACTGCCGGGAAAAATAAAGATCATTGCTCAAAATCATGCGGAGAAGCCATTCGGCGGATTAAAAAAATACTGGCAGCGCTGGGCAGACCAATGCATCAATGCTTATTTGTTTGCCTCACGCATGACGGGAGAAAGCTGGGTAAAAAATGGAAACCTGTCTTCTGAGAAAAAAATACATGAAGTGATGGAAGTATCTTCTGTCTTTCGTCCCATGGAGCGATCTGAAGCGAGATCTGCTACAAAAGCGTCAGGCAGCCCGGTTTATCTATGGGTAGGAAGATTGGATGCCAACAAAGATCCTGTTACGGTAATAAAAGCATTTGTGCGGTTCCTTGAATTCCATCCATCGGCACGATTATATATGATCTATCATACGAAGGAATTGCTGTCGGCGGTTCGTGGCCTCATTCCCGAGGAAAATAAACATCAGATCATCCAGGTTGGCAGGATGGCCCATTGCGAAATGCAATATTGGTACAATAGCGCGGATTTCATTGTTTCAGGTTCACATTACGAAGGCAGTGGAACCGCAGTTTGTGAAGCCATGTCTTGCGGTTGTATTCCTGTGCTGACCAATATCGATTCGTTCCGGGTAATGACGAACCAGGGCGCCTGTGGATTGCTATATGAAAAAGGCAATCCGGAAGACCTGCTGGGCTGCCTCGTTCAAACGATTTATATCGATCGCTCGGTATACAGAAAAAGAACACTAGCCCAATTTCAATCTGCACTGTCTTTTGAGGCCATTGCGAAAAAAATTCAAACGATTGCTTCCTCTTTATAATCATACAAATCCATGACGGCCCCGGCCTGTTGTTCCATCGAATACACCAGGATGGGTTGGTGACCGGTATCCTGGTCGGATAGTGTATCCGTCGCCACATGGATCATATCTTCCTGGCTGATGACGATATGCCAATGCCGGATCCATGATTCTTTAGGATTGCAGAAACTGATCACTTGTGCTCCCGCATATAAGGCTTCCAGACAAACCGTGCTATAGCCCTCGTATGAGGAAGGATGCAATAAAATCCGGGATCGCTGCATCAGCGCCAGCACTTCAGAGTGAGGCTTTTCACCAATAAGCCTAACGTGATTCCCCAGGTGCAGCTGATTAATCAGCGACTGCAAATTTTCCTGTTCTGGTCCCATTCCACAGATCACGCAATGCAGCTGAGGCATGAAGCCGCTCAGTGCCTTGGCGACAGCAATGAAAATATCATATTGCTTCAGGGCGATCAGTGAACCGACGCCCAGCAGATCGATATCCCTTTCTCCTGGCGGGGCTTTAAACAAATCTGGTTCAATGGCATTGGGGATGATGTATTTTGGCCTTACCCCGTGATTCCTGAAGAATTCACCAGCCAGGAAATCCGACATCGCGATCAATTCTTCGGGTTGTGGCGAGATCCGGGAAACCCATTTGTTCTCTTTTCTCGCATCCTGTCCCAATATCCATATATGGTGGATGAGATGGTGGAACCTGGCGAAATGCTTTCCAATCCATGCGCATTCCGTGCACCAGAAGCTGAGCAGGCCAATGACCTTATTTTCTCGTCGCAGTTTTCTCAGCCTGTTCCAGACCGCAAAACAGGTGCGGATTTTCTCCAGCCTGCCTTTTTTCCATCCGTGATACGAGAAGACCTGATTGCCCTTCCAGATATAGGTAGACTTGCGGAACGGATATTCAAAACTGAGCACGACGATTTTCAGCCGGGGGTAAATCTTATTTAAGGCGCCGACAAATAATTGTTGAGAGGGAAGGCAGGTAGAATCCGATTCGCTCTCCGGAAAGCCCGGGGTAAGTATCACCAAGGTCCCTGCATCCATGTTCATCTGCTGTGATCATTTTGAATCGACGCCAATTTAGCTGATTATTCCCGCTTTATGCAGGCCCTTCAAAAATTCAGTGAGTCCGTTGAAGATAATCTGGCCGCCAATGCATAACAAAATAAAGGATAAAATTTTCATGATCACCCTCCTCACTTGTTCGGGCATCTTACCCATAAAATAATTGGCCGAACTATAACAGACATAAATGACAATGGCCATCAGGAAAAGCGCAATCGTAGCAGCCGCATATTGAATGATATTGTTGCCCGGGGCATTGGTAATGGATTCCGCACTGATGGTTAAAGTAACAGCGATGCTACCCGGCCCTATGGTAAAGGGAAATGTATAAGGATAAAAAACTTTGCTTTGATAATCCGACCGCTGTATCTGCGATTTGATATAGGTTTTCTGATCGCTTTCATTCGCGCCATCATCCCTGTTGAGTGAACGCCAGCCCATGGTTAGAATCATGAGACCTCCGCACATTTGAACCACGGGAATGGTTATCCCAAATAATTTCATCAGGTAGAGTCCGCCCAGCAGGATGACGAGCATCAGGATAAAAGAGTTAACTGCAATTTGTCTGGCCAATGCCCTCCTGGTCTTGTTATCGGCCAATGGGGTCAGGTTCAGAAAAAGGATGCCCGACCCAATGGGATTGACAACATGAAAAAGCGCCATAAAGGTTGCGGGCACAATAAAAGTAAAATGTTCCCAAACAGGCGAGAGGTGCTCAAACATAGTTGGCCGATGAATTGTGAAGGTATTCATATTTTTTTTCTACTTTTAATTTCTAAATACGGTCATTCATCATGAAAAAAATTATGTCTTTTGCAGGTTCGTTGTCAGGATTTTTTGCATTGCTCTTATTATTTTCATTCCATACCGGGTCAGCACTGGCCCAGGGTGAATATTATCAAATCAAGATTTATCAATTGAAGACGCCCGAACAGGAGGCAAGGGTGGACAAATTTCTTCAGAACGCATTTATTCCTGCCATGCATCGTGCAGGGGTTGGTCAGGTAGGTGTTTTCAAACCGCTCTCCAATGATACTGCTGCGATCCGGAGGGTCTATGTTTTTATGCCCTTCTCTTCATTGGACCAATGGACAAAGACACAGGAAAAGTTGGAAAAGGATCAAAAGCTAGCCAGCGATGGAGCAGATTACGTTGATGCTGCGCATACGGACCCGCCCTATCTTCGCATCGAATCCATATTATTGCATGCATTTACCGGTATGCCCCGGCATGCGGTTCCCGATTTGAAAGGACCAAAGAATGAAAGAATCTACGAGTTGCGCAGCTACGAAGGCGCGACGGAAAAAAAATATGCAAACAAGGTAGATATGTTCAATAAAGGCGATGAAGTAGGTCTTTTCAAAAGACTTGGGTTCAATGCTGTATTTTATGCAGAAGTGATTTCGGGAAATCACATGCCGAACCTGATGTATATGACCACATTCGACAATATGACCACCCATGACCAGCATTGGAAGAGCTTTGGCGATGATCCCTATTGGAAAAAGCTGGTCGCGATGCCCGAATACCAGAATAACGTTTCACATGCAGACATTGTGCTGATGCATCCAACGGAGTATTCGGAACTGTGATTGAGTCTGGAATCAGGAATCGAGGAACCTGGGTTTAGGATGAATCTGAGTCCTATATTTGCAAGCGCAGGTCTCCCGGTTCCGCTATAAGCCACATTTTAAGGCCTCTGTACCCCTCCAGCCGACCGAGGTAAACAAAATGCGAAGTTGACGGTTGCAGGGCATCACGCCTGGGGATTTCAATGGGCCGTTCTGATCGTCTGCGTGGGATGATGTTTATATGAGTCGATTGGCCGCTGATGATACCAACTGTTTGCCGAAGCCTACGCTTTTTGCGCAAACGGGTTATGCTACCGGAAGCTGCAATATCGGTAATAAATAGGCGCCCTGACGAACGGGAATGCAAGATTTCCCCGGATTTTTGATGTTTTACCTGCTGTTGAAGTAAGGGATCAATATATTGCTTTTGCAGGTTTTCAGCAATAACGGCTTTGTCCACACCCTCTTTAATCATCTTCAATGCTTCGCCGGTTAGTAACCGGTAAAGACTATACTGTTTTTGTTCCTTAGGGATCTGGTTATATAATGCGGCGGCTATCGGTGAGGCTTCTTTCATTCTATTACAACTCTTGCGGAAACCTTCGAACGCAGGATCTTTTTTCACCCTGGCTCCCGTAAGAGAGGAGGCAGAACGGTAAATAACTCTCCCCAGTGAAATATAAGCGCATATCCCACCGTCAGTCCCTGTAAAAGCAATATTTCCTGATTTGAATGGCATCCAGATCATCCATTTGTCCAATTTTTTAACGGAAATAATGGCTGATTATTATTTCCGTGCGAAACTTCGTGAGCTTCGATAACCTTCTGGAAAGGACTTGTGTAATACTTATATACCTGAGATAAAGCGCAGTTTTAACAGTTCAAGAGTCACTATTTGAAAAGCTACGCCTGCCCAAACCATGGCATATACCGCACGCGTACATTGAACTACATCGACTCCCAACTCCGGACTTCGGATTCCCCACTCCAAATCTGGCCCATCCTTTGTATTAATTTAATCCTTCCACAAGCTTTGATATGAAGAATATTTTTTTTATTTTGTCGTCGTTTACTGTCAAAATCCATATGAAATCCAATTAATCCTACCATGAAACAAGCCCACAAACCTTTCCTCGCCATCATTATCGTTTCCCTCGTCATCCTTTATAGTCTTATGGCCTTATTGAGCTGAACCAGATAGGTTTTATAATATCTTTGCCCGATGAGCCCGGCAAGGATTCGAACCATCCAACAGGCTGATAATGCAGCACTGGCATCCATTGTACGGAATGCCCTGGCTGAATTTGGCGCTAACAGGCCTGGCACGGTGTATTTCGACCCTACCACCGACCATCTGTTTGAGTTGTTCCAGACCCCTGGGTCAGGCTATTTTATTGCCGAAATGGAGGATTCCCTGGCTGGCGGGGCGGGCATTTTCCCTTCAAAAGGCCTTTCAGCAAATACCTGTGAATTGGTTAAAATGTATCTCAGGCCCGAAGTACGGGGAATGGGTTTGGGTAAATTACTGATCGATCATTGCCTTCAATTTGCGCGGGTAACAGGATATGAGCGTGTCTATATCGAGTCAATGCCGGAATTAAGAAAAGCCCTGTCGATTTATGAAAAATTTGGATTCAGGTACCTGGATGGCCCCCTCGGAAATACGGGTCATTTTGGTTGCGATGTATGGATGCTGAAAGACCTCGATAAGTAGCTCGCGAGTTTCTATACGGCGATGACTTCAAAAATCGGACTGAAGAGATATAATTTCCCCGTCGCCACTTCCACACATTGAAACCGTTTTCGCATTTTCTTCCCCTTTTGAAAGATCTGGCCGTTGTCTAACCTAAACTGTCTTCCTTCGGGAACCTGTTCAACAAAAATGGATCCTGCTCCATGTTCATCGTATATTTTCAGCACCCGCATCAGGTCTTCATCTGCGCAACTACTGGCGGGGAGATCGTGAAGATTTTTTTTTAACGCAGCGCGAATATCTGCCGGGAATAAATGCAGTGCAATGAAGTCTTCCAGCATTTTACGATAAATCAATTTCCATTCTTTACCATGCGATGCGACCTTGTTTCCATACTGCATAAACGTAACCAGGTGGGCGAGTTCATGGATCAAGGTGATGAGAAAGGCAAATTTGTTCAGGTTTCCATTGACGCTGATCCGGTGGTTTTGACGACCGGTTGAATGCCGGTAATCCCCTAAAACGCTTTTTCTTCCGCGGGTAATAGTGAGGTGCACGCGGTAAGTATGTAAGTACTTGAAAATCAATTCTCCGGAACCTGTCGGTAGATATTCATGGAGGTATTCCAGCGGCGCTTCTTTCTTAGGCATTTTTTTGTTCCCTGCTTATTTGCATTAACACTTTTACTTCCATAAAAGTATAGATGAAATACAATCCAAAACATCCGAATAAAGCAATTTTGTCGACCGCGTTTCTTGCAACCAGGATATAGGTCAAAGCGGCCAGCACACAAATGGCAAGTTTGGAAAATATGCCGCCATAGACCATACGCAAAATGTATTGCACGTTACTATTTTGCATAGACTTCCTGTAAAGTTGAAATGAAATCAGGGTAGCGATAAACAGGATAGTATTGCCTGCCATCAAAACGGCATAATCGACCTGCAAGCTTTTTAGCCAGCCGCGGAGGATGAGGAGCAACAGCATGATCACCAGGAAGATGGCCCCAAAAAGCAGCCATGGCCGCCGGCTGAATGTATTTGGCATGAGATCGCCTGCTATATCAGGCAGGATGATTTGGTTAATTTGAATCCCGCAAAGGTAAGTAGCAAAATGATAACGGGCAAAGCAACGCCTGGCCGGGATTAAGATTCATTAATCCGTAGCCGGTATGAGGAGGGGAAGCAAGTCCTGTTAAACCGCAATAGAAGGCGTCACGGACATACTTTCCTTTTTGAACTCCGGAACAGATTTTTCCTTGCTGTTCCTGGGGATTTCTTCGGTCATGTGACATTGTCCGTTGAAACTGGCTGCCGGCTCGATCTGCAATTTGGCAGCATAGAGGTTACCATTGACGGCACAATTAGCCTTCAGTTGAAGGAGGTCCTTGACCTTGATGGTACCCGAAACCTTCCCCATGATATCCGCCTGCTGACCGCTGATATCGCCTTCAACAACACCGTTGGCTCCAATGACCACTTTCGCGGTACAATGAATGTTACCAACGAGTGTGCCGTCGATTCTTAAGTCGCCATTGCTGGAAATATCACCTTTAAGAGAAGTGCCTGCGCCAATAAGGCTGGTGCTGGTTGAGGCTGGAGCCTGGCCCAGCTCATCGGATTTGGATTTTGCATTGAACATGGTATCAGATTTTAATCGTTTATTTTTTCGGTTTTTGGGATCTTTAATGCCGTGGTATCCATTTTGACCGTCGTATTTCCTCCCAAAACATTTTTCAGGCTTTGAAAATACTGGTCGCGGTACCTCATTTCCTGCTCTAACGAATCAGTACGCATTTTTAGTTCACGGAGCTCCTTAGTATTATTGACATCTCCATAACCCGGTATATACAGTTTCATGGGTGTGAATACGATCAATGCCACGGTAAGCCCCGTCAATAGCACAAAAACCGTGCTTAGAAATATGTAGACACTAAGCCGGGATAGTTTGAAAGTAACCACTTCTTCGTAAGTATCATCGTTCATGACGACGAGCCGGTACCGGTTCTGGAGTCTTTTCAGTGTGGAATTGGCATCGAATTTGGCCATACAAATGATTGCTGTTTTAAAGGTAGCACCTTATTTACTGACAGCCCTTATGAAAGGTTAAATTAAGGGTTAATTTATAATAAATTTCTTGAAAATCAGTTATTAAGCAACTAGATTGCGGGCAAACGCAAAAAGGATACGGTGAAATATCTAATCATTCTCTCCTCCATTTTCGTCTCCATATTCAGCCTCGATGGTTACGGCCAGAAAGGTATTGACTATGACATCAAAAAACCCGAAAAATACGAGAACCGCAAATTAGGCTATGAAAAAACGGCCGAAACAAAATTCAAGGTTCCCCGTCATTTTATCCAGAACACGGTTACTCATTATAATTATTATTTCAATGCCAATAATAAGCTGACCGAAATAGTAGAACGCGCGAAAGCCCAAAACAGGGATGATTTTTCAAAATTACTTCCCTTTTATAATTACAGCCTGGATGTTACAGCCAGTTCCCGGCGTGACCTCGACTCCATCATCGACAAATGTATTACTGCCATCCTGATCCATGACCTGAGAAATGACTGGGTGGATAATCTGTATATGCTGATGGGTAAAGCTTATTATTTCAGAAAAGACATGGATTCAGCTTACAGCATCTTCCAGTTCATCAACTATGCCTTTGCACCCAGGGAGGAAGACGGGTACTTCAAGCCCATCGCCAGCAATGCCAACACCGACGACGGCGGCAATAATTTTATTGTCTCGACCAGCGAAAAAAGAAATATTGTCAAAAAGACTTTCAGCCTTCCACCCAGCCGCAATGAATCATTGATCTGGCAAATACAAACATATCTTGCCAGGGACCAGATCATCAAAGCAGGCGTGCTGATCGACGTCTTAAAACATGATCCGCAATTCCCAGCCAGGTTGCAGCCTGATCTGCATGAGGTGCAGTCGCTTTGGTTTTATAAGCAACAGTTGTATGACAGCGCTGCCGTGCACCTCGAGAAGGCACTTGGCAAAGCTGCCAATAAACTCGAACAGGCGCGTTGGGAATTCCTCATCGCCCAGCTTTATGAAAGAGCGGGCAAACCGGGATTGTCGAAGGAATTTTATGAAAGGACCATCCAGCATACTTATGACCCGGTGATGGATGTATTCGCCCGGTTAAATGCGATCAGGCAAAACCAGGGAACAGGAGAAGGGACGGATTATATCCAGAAAAATATCGACGCACTGAAGAAACTCGGGCGGAAAGAAATTTATGCCGATTATCGTGATATCATTTATTATACTGCGGCCCAGATGGAGTTGCAACAGAACCAGAAACAGCCTGCCATCGATTTCCTTTTAAAAAGCGTTCATTATTCGCTTCCTATCAGCACGCAAAAGGATAAGTCCTACCTGGAATTAGGAGACCTCGCCTTTGCAGACAAGGAATACAAGATCGCTAAGAATTTTTACGACAGCGTCAATGTTGCCGATACCATCGCCATTGAGAACCTGGCCAATTTTACAGACCGTAAAAAAGCCCTTGGCAGGATCGTGTTGCAATTGGATATCATTGACAGGCAGGATAGCCTGCTCCGCATTGCCGCCATGACCCCAAATGACCGGACTGCGTACATCAAGAAAATGCTGAAGGCTCTGCGGAAACAGCAGGGCCTGGCCGAAGAAGAACAGCAGGACGGTCAGAGGCCTTCTTTCAACAATAGCGGCACAGGCGTACAGGACATGTTTGGCAACAGTTCTGGCGCGGAATGGTATTTCTACAATGGTTCTCTTAAATCCAAAGGATTTAATGATTTCAGATCGAAATGGGGGAACCGGCCGAATGTCGACAATTGGCAGGTGGCTTCAATGGTAACCAAACAGGGGCTTTTAGCTAAAAAAACGCCGGGTCAGGGCCTTGCTGCGGACAACGAACAGAAACAACCCGTCGTTGCGGTTACCAGTTTTGAAACCTTGCTGGCCAATGTTCCCCTCACGCCCGAACAAAACCAAAAATGCATGGATTCTCTGGAACGGGCATATTTCGCCCTTGGCAAATCCTACCAGGATGGGCTTCCTGACTATTTCGTGGCGATCGCCTCCTATGATAGCCTTTTGGAGAAATTCCCATCAACCCGCTATCGCGAAGAAACCTTTTTTAACCTCTATTTCTGCTATAAAAAGATCGGTGACGAACAGAATGCAAAAAGGATGCTTGACCTACTTAGGCAATTATATCCTTCCGGTAAATTCACGAGGCTGGCAACCGATCCAAACGGGGTAGACTATGCGCAAAACGCTCCACGCATCGAAGCGACCAAAAGATATGAACAGATCTATACGGCATTTATCGAGGGTAGTTTTGAGCAGGCGCTGGCCGATAAAAAAGCAGCCGACAGCCTCTATGGCGACAACTACTGGACGCCGCAGTTGCTTTATATTGAATCCGTTTATTTCATCCATGAAAGGCAGGACAGTGCCGCCATCGCAACGTTGACCACTATTACAAAAAAATATGCCGGTACACCGATGGCGGCCAAGGCAAAAAACATCCTGAATGTACTGGGCCGGCGCAAGCAGATTGAAGACTACCTGACCAACCTGAAAATAGAAAGAGCAACGGACGATTCTTTGTCACAAGGCAACAATGCCCGGGCCAACCCGCGATTGAGCAACAGTGATTCATTGGAAGCTGCCGACAGCCTGGGAGCAAAAGTCAAGGCCGTTTCATTGGCCAAAGCCGACCAGAAAGACAAGCCGGGTGCCGATCGCATGGGCATTCAAAAAATAAGCCCAACTGCGGCACAACTCGCCACGGTGAAGGTTGATCAGGCAAAATTAGCTGCGTTACGGAAACAAGCTGACTCTATCCAGGCCGCCCTGCTCGATGCAAAGAACAATGCGGATAAAATGGCTTCACTCAAACGGCAGAACGATTCCATCCAGACTGTCTTGAAGCAGATGAAGTCTGATTCGACCCTGGCCGCCGCATCAAGAATTGCTTCTGTGAAGACTGCCTTTGTTTACTCACCCGGGCAATCGCATTCCGTAGTCCTGCTGCTGAACAAGGTTGACCCGGTTTACGTGACCGAAGCACGAAATGCTTTCAACAGGTATGACAAAGAATATTATTATAACCGCACCATCGATATCACGACCACCGGGTTGGATGACAGCACCAAATTGATGCTCATCCGTGGTTTTGAAAATGCGGACGCCGCACTGGATTATGTGGACAAGGCGAGAAAAATGGCCCCTATGGAGATTCTTCCATGGCTGCCCGCAGCAAAATATTCATTTATGATCATCACCGACCAAAACCTCGATATGCTGCAAAGCAACAAGGATTTAGGGAATTATAAGAAGTTTTTGGGTGTGTATTACCCAGGGAAGTTTTAGCTACCAGGTCTCACCGTCCCGGTCTGACCTGTATTAGGTAAGATTTTTGCTATACTATTAAAATCAACGTCTGTATGTCAAAACCAGTTCGGATTTTTTGGAAAATTTTCTTCGGCGGTCTTTCGGCCTTTATCCTCCTGCTTCTCCTGGTCATGCTATTTGGCAAACTCCCTTCCCTGAAAGAACTGGAAAACCCTTCTATCATGCTCGCGTCGGTCGTGTATGCGGATGACGGCACCCTGATGGGGAAATACTATAAAGACAAGAGCAACCGGAGCAATGTAGAATATAAAGACATTTCTAAAAATGCCATCAATGCACTGCTGGCAACAGAAGACAAAAGGTTTTACGAGCACTCTGGCATTGACGGCTGGGGCGTGGTGCGCGCGATAGCGAAACTGGGTACCGACGGCGGTGGCAGTACGATCACCCAGCAATTGGCCAAGTACATGCTCGGACAGGGATCAAAAAACAAGGTCCTGCGTATGGTGGAGAAACTCAAGGAATGGATCACTGCGATCCGGCTTGAGCGGAATTTTACCAAAGAAGAAATTGTCGCCCTTTACCTGAATGCGGTGCCATTTGGAGACAATGTGTACGGCATCCGCAATGCCTCCCTCACTTTTTTTCAGAAAGAGCCCGACAGGCTCACGGTAGACGAAGCCGCGGTGCTGATCGGGATGCTGAGCGGGAATAACCTCTACAACCCACGCAGGAATCCAAAGGCTGCAATAGAAAGAAGAAATACGGTCATCAACAGGATGGTGGAAGAAAATTTCCTAAGCCAGGGAGAAGCCGCAACCATAAAACTCAAACCGATCGAGCTGAACTACAGGAAACTCGATGAGAACAATGGCCTCGCGCCTTATTTCAGGGATGTGATCCGGGATGAACTCAAGAAATGGTGCAAGGAACATAAAAATCCTGCGACCGGCGAACCCTATAACCTGTATGAAGATGGTTTGCGGATATATACCACCGTTAGCCCCAGGATGCAGATCTATGCTGAAGAAGCCGTGGCCAAGCACATGCCGATGCTGCAAAAGGCTTTGAGCGAACAGGCCAGTGTAAGAAAGGGGCTGGTCTGGAAGGACCATGCCAACGTGTTGGAAGCAGCAATGAAAAACAGTGACCGTTGGGAAAACCTGGAAGAAGATGGCATGAGCGCAGCCGATATCCGCAAGACTTTTTTCCAGCCGGTGCCCATGAAGGTTTTTGCCTGGAATGCAAAAAGAGAAAAAGATACCATCATGACGCCGATGGATTCAATAAAGTATCACCGCCAGATGATCCAGACGGCCTTTATGGCGATGGACCCGATGACCGGTGCGGTAAAAGCGTGGATCGGCGGCATTGATTTCAAGACCTATAAATTTGATCACGTTAATGTGAATACGAAAAGACAGGTTGGATCGTCCATCAAACCCCTCCTCTATGCAGATGCCATCGAGGACGTGGGTTTTACGCCTGAAACACCCTGCGAAAATCAGGCACAGATGTTCGACGGTTTTGGCATGGTGCCGGCAAGAGGACTTTGTAAAGGCAATGGAGCCACGGTGAGTATGGCCAGTGCGCTGGCTTATTCATTGAACTGTGCATCTGCATACATCATGAAGCAGGTAACGCCAACCCGTTTTGTTGAATTCTTAAAGAATATCAACATCCAATCGAAACTGGAGCCCTACCCTTCTATATGCCTGGGCGCCGTGGAAATTTCGCTCTATGAAATGCTCTGGGGCTATAGTATGTTCCCTTCAGGCGGGTTTAGCACCAAACCCTATTATTTCTCCCGCATCGAAGACAAGAATGGCAATGTGCTGGAGCGCTTCGACACAAAACGCAAAGAAGTCATCAGCCAGAATACGGCCTATACCATGTGCCGGATGATGCAGGGCACAGTGGACATCGGAACCGCTGCAGGTCTTCGCAATCGCCTGGGCATATCTGAAATGGGGGGCAAAACAGGCACTACCAATGACAATTCAGATTGCTGGTTTTTCGGTTATACTCCACAGTTACTCGCCGGTGTATGGATTGGATGCGATGACCGCTTCATCCGCCTGGAAAATAATAACCTGGGCCAGGGCGCACAGGCCGCAAGACCCATTTGGGAATATTTCTTCGCCAAATCGCTGGCCGACAAAACCCTTGGTGTGAGCAGACAGGTAAAATTCATTCAGCCTGAAAACATGAAGAGCGATATGATGTACGATTATATGAACATCATTGATAAAACCCCCCCTCCCGGTGCAGAAGGAGACAACCAAGGCAATGGCAATGCCAACCAATACTTCGATACGAGTACGCCTAAAATACCTGTCGATTCAAAACTGTCGCCGGAAGAACAGAAAATATTAAAGGAAGCGTCCAGGGCGAAGAACGACAAAAATAATCCCTTGCAGATTGTCGTGACCGATGCCGACAAAAAACCTCAACTCCCGAAAAAGAAAGATGGGTTTTTTAAAAGGCTTTTTGGCAAAAAGGATAAGTGAGCGCCAAGGCGCCGTACGCCTGGTCAACGCAGATAAAAATGATCCAACTTTTGCAGGTGCAGGATACAGAAGTCGGTACAAAGTCCTAATTTCGTTGTTTAAACAATAAAAACGACATCGTATGGCTACCGTCAAATGGGTTCTCGATCCCACACACTCCGAAGTAACTTTCAAAGTCAGGCACCTGATGATCACCAATGTCACCGGGCAATTCACGAAGTTTGAAGTAGATGTGCAAACGCAAGACGAAGATTTTATGACTGCTAAAGCGACTTTCACGGCCGACGTCAATTCAATAACCACAGGCAATGATCAACGGGATGGGCACCTGAAGTCCCCGGATTTTTTTGATGTCACCCGTTTTCCACAAATCAAATTTGTGGCCACCAAATATGAGGCAGTAGACAATGACGGATCTTATGAGTTGTATGGCGACCTGACCATCCGCGACGTGACCAAGTCCATAAAATTCGACGTCGAATTCGGAGGCATCATCAAAGATCCCTGGGGTCACACCCGGGCAGGCTTCTCCATCAGCGGCAAGATCAACCGGAAAGAATTCGGTCTCTCCTGGCACGCCGTAACCGACACCGGCGGACTGGTCGCAGGTGATGACGTTCGCATACATTGCAGCGTGGAGCTGATTAAGCAAGCCTGAAAAATACAAAATGCAGAATGTAAAATCTAAAATGTTAAAGGTTAGATCTTCCTGCCATTTTACATTTTAGATTTTACATTTTTTGTTTTACATTTCTGCTATGCTAAGACGCCACAAAATAGCACTGATTGTTATAGGGGTTATTGCCACTTTGCTGATCTCACTTCATTATTTCCTCACGCAGAAGTCAGCCTATATTCTCAAGAGAATAGTACACGAGGCATCCGGGGGTAACTATGAATTACAAACAAGCTCGGTTAAATTCAGCTATTTGTCCGAGATCATCGAGGCGACCGGTATCAGAATAAATCCTGTCACCGAACACCCTGACCGTTTATCTTATCAGTTGGATGCGGATACCATTGTCATTGAGCTGCGCAGCATTTGGCCTCTGCTTTTTCAAAGATCCCTCGACATACAGGAAGTGGCCCTGATCAATCCTTCGCTGGTGATCAAAGGAAAAAAACCAAAAACCACAACGGGTATCGCTGAATTTAATTTACATGACAACCTGCTGATCATCCAACAGCAAATGGATAAAATGATCCATGACCTGAGGATGGAAAATTTCAGGATTGACAACCTGAGCCTGAGAATTTATTCCGACCAGCAGCGATATTTCCAGGTTGACCGGGTTTTCCTGCACATCAATGATCTGTTCGCTGATGTGTCTAAAATGAGCAAACCCGGGAACCTGGAATTGGAAGGCTCCATTCACCTTTGGCTCGATAAACCCAATATCATCTATCCCGACAGCAATTTGTCGGTCAGCCTCGATCATTTCGATTGGCAAAGCAGGGAAAGAAACCTGACCATTCAGAATATCGGTTTTTCCTGGCGGCAACAAAAAGCTGCCCTGGACAGCATTCATGTGCAATTGCATGCGGTCACATTTTCCAAATTTCAATGGGCCGAATGGATCAATACCGGGCGCATGTTCTATGATTCGATCGCAGCAAGCACAGGAGCATTTTACATGCAAAAATTAAATGCTTCTTCCAAAAAAGATACGACCGTAAAATCGCGAAAAGGCATCCTGTACCTGGTCAGCCCGATTTCTGTTCAGCATTTCGTCGTCCGGGAGATTGAGTCTTCCGTACTCCTCCTGGCCAACGCCACACCTGTTGTAGGCTCTGTGAAAGGCGACAGTCTGAAGGTGGAGCAGTTGAATGTGGACGTTACCAGGGAAAACCCAATTCAACTGTCGACGTTCGACCTGGCTATCCGTGAATTTGATTCTAAAGACAAGGAGCAAGAATGGCAGACATCCTTCGCTTCTTTCAGGATCAACAAGAACCATGTAATACTAAAAGACTATTTGCTCCGGTCGAAAGGACTTAACAATCCGGAACATGGAAACATGATCAGGGTACCGGAACTTGCCATGAAAGGACTCTCCCTTCCCGAATTGGCGATAGGAAAAGTGGTCGTCAAAGAGTTAACTCTCGAGAGCCCCTTTGTCCAAATTGCGGTTAACCCGAAGAACAGGGAATCGAAAAAAAATTATCACCCCTTCAGGCAAAGTTTTCCATTCCTTAATGTGCAATCGATCTTCGTTCACAATGGCACATTCGTAAACCGCGATCAAAAAACGGGTACAGTGCGCGTACAGGCCAGCGGAATCAGAGGCCATCTCTATGCCAATAAGCTGCTGGCCGCACGTTCCTTGCAGGAATATCCCGCAGCATCCGACGTGTTGAGCATGGAGACCGTGCAACTGAATTTGCCCAAACTGCAGATGGCCCTGCACCAGGTGCGGGTGAATCCTCTGGAAAATTCAATGCAACTTCACGATGCAAAACTGAATCTGCTTAGGCAAAAGGGGCATATTCAATTCACCAATATCAACATAGAATTTGATTCCGTTCACACGTTAATTAAAGACGGGAAATCGCTTTATCTCAATAAAATGACCATCGACTCGGGTACGGTAAATCTCGATCTCAACAAGAACGAAGTGGATGAAAAGGAAAAAAAGGAGTCGCCAGCTTTCCCTATATATGTCAAGACGTTCACCCTGAGGAATACCAGGCTCGAATGGAAGAACGAAGACCAGCGGATTCAATCTCATATTAACACACTTACCGTCACAAAACTCAGCACGCATGATCATGGATTTGCCTGGGGCCAACTGGATGCTTCACTGGCAGACGCGCATATTTCCAGTAAACCCTGGACGCTCAGCGTAAAAAGAGTTCAGCTGGATAATGAAGGGGCTTCATCGCTCGATGACTTGCAATTCAATTTTCAAAAGGATGGAACCCGTATAACTGCAGCGATACCCCGCCTGGTTTTTGGCATGTCAATGCATAAGCCTGAAACCGACTCCTTACATTTTTCGACGATCGATATTCATCAACCGGAAGTAAGTTATACCCGTGAACCGATGGAGCCAACGCAGACCCCGCGCGCCACAAGGGCTCCCAAAGAAAAAAACATTTCGTTCATTGTTGATTCCATCCACATACGCCAGCCCCGTGTTCATCTGGATTCAAAAAGAGGCTCGGGCTCCGTTCAGTTGCAAACGCAAATCCACCAGATCAACCTTTCGCAAACAGCGTTCAACAAAACGGCCGATGCTGCCTGGGGCCTTGACGTGGGCAAAATTTATTTTCATGCAGGTAATACTTCCCTGGAAGAGGATTCCGGCATGCGTTTCTCATTTGCAGGACTTCAAACCACCATTTTTGATTTACATAAACCTGCTTCCAGCAAACTCGCGCATTTTAACATAAACAAACTTATCCTGGACAGTTTGCATTTTGAGCAGGAGAAAAAGGACAATAAAACAGTACTCGATTCGAGACTCATTGCACTGACCGACAATACTCCGGTTGCGACGGACAAGGATTCCATACTCAATACGATCTATGGGATGCCTTCGCTTGAATTACAAGGAACCTCTGTGCTGCTGGATAATAAGGCGCGGGTGATTCAATTCATGAATGTCAACGCCAATCTTCCGGCCAAATCATTCAGTGCCGATAGTTTCAGGCTGCAACCCAAGATGGACCGGGATAGCTTTTTTGCGACACAGCCAATCGAAAAGGATTATATCAGCGTCAGTTCCGGCCCAATCCAGGCAAGCACAGTCAACATTATCAAAGACAATAAGGATACGGGATTCGCTATCAACAAACTAAGCCTCGATCATTTTTTTATCAAGGCGGAACGGGATAAACGCCGTCCCGATGATACGATCCTGTACAAGCCTCTCCTGGCAAAAATGATACAAAAAATACCCTTTCATTTTGCCGTGGATACTCTTGTGCTTCAAAATTCAACCGTCTGGCACAACGTGATCGCCGAAAAGACCGGCGAGGAAGGCACGATCTTTTTTACCGATGTAAATGGCTCTATCGGCGATCTCAGGACTTTCAGGATCAACAACCATGACAGCTTACGTATACGGGTATACGCTAAATTGATGGGCAAAGGAAATCTCTATATGCGTTTCAGACAATCCTATAGCGACAGCCTGCAGGGCTTTTTGTTGGCGGCGAGAATGGGGAAATTCGACATGCCTGATCTCGACCGGATTCTTGTACCGCTGACACGGATCCGGATCGCCCGGGGAGTGATCGATACTTTGTGGTTGCAGGCCAGTGCCAACGACCTGCTCGCCTTTGGTTCCATGGAAATTGATTACCGGAAATTGCATGTAGAAAAGCTTGATAAGAATGAAAAAAAGCAGGGATTTATTTCCTGGCTGGCCAACATCATCGTCAGAACCAGGAACCGCAAGAAAGGGACTATATATGTAGAGCGTCTGCAGGATAAGGCCATTTTTAATTACTGGGGTAAGATCGCCTTGAGCGGTCTGCTGACCAATATCCGCGTGGCGAGCAGCAAAAAAAATAAGAAAAAATATGAGGCTGCCTTAAAAAAATACCAGCGTTCCCCTCATTTATTGAATGAAGAATAGATGAGTCGGGAGTCGACAGCAAAGCCTTGTCATTCCGAGCGAAGCGAGGAATCTGCGTAATGGGACAGCCCTACATTGCCGATTCCTCGCTTCGCTCGGAATGACAAAACCGACTCCCGACTCCATTTCATATCTTTGCGCGATGCATTACGTTTCTGCTGAAAACCTCGGAAAGTCTTATGGAATCAAGCCCCTGTTTGAAAATATCTCTTTTCACATGGAAGAAGGGGATAAAGTAGCGCTGGTGGCAAGGAACGGTAGCGGAAAATCGACCCTGCTGAAGATCCTGGCCGCCAAAGAAACCCCTGATTCAGGCAAAGTTTGGATCAACAAAGAAGTTACGGTCACTTTTCTCGAACAGGAGCCCGTTTTCATTGAAAACAAATCCATTCTCGACAATATTTTTCACCATAACCATCCTGTACTCAACGCCATCAAACATTATGAATTGGTCAGTGAAGAAGACGACGTGCACAAAATAGCCAACGCAATAGCTAAAATGGATGAATTGGACGCCTGGAATTTTGACGCCAAAGTAAAGCAGATCCTGGATAAATTAAATATCCACCACCTGAAACAACCGGTCAGCAGTCTGTCCGGCGGCCAGCGCAAACGGGCTGCGCTGGCCAAAACGCTCATCGATATCGGTTTTGAGCCGGCACATAACCTGCTGATCATGGATGAACCGACCAATCACCTAGATGTGGAAATGGTGGAGTGGCTGGAAAGATACCTGAACCAGGAAAAAATTACCTTGTTGCTGGTTACCCATGACCGTTATTTCCTGGATGCAGTTTGTGAAGAGATCTGGGAGCTGGATGGAAGCGACCTGGTGATATACAAGGGGACCTATGAGAATTATGTGGAAAAAAAAGCCGCCCGGCTCGAAAGCGAATCCGCCAGCATCAGTAAGGCAAAAAATACTTACCGCAAAGAACTGGAATGGATGCGCAAACAACCCAAGGCCAGGACCACCAAAAGCAAGAGCAGGCAGGACAATTTTTACGTTGTGGAAACCCGCGCAAAACAACAAATAGAAGACCAGCAGGTTCAGCTACAGGTAAAAATGAGCAGGCTGGGCGGAAAAATTGCCGAATTAAAAAAACTCTATAAATCATTCCAGGACAAAATCATCTTAAAAGGTTTCGACTATACGTTCAAGAAAGGCGAACGTGTTGGAATTGTTGGCAAGAACGGCGTTGGCAAATCCACCTTCATCAATATACTCCAGGGCATTGAACAGCCGGATAGCGGCAAGGTCAATGTCGGGGAAACCATTATTTTCGGTTACTACTCCCAGCAGGGCCTGGTTGTGAAAGAAGATGTTCGGGTGATCGAATTCGTGAAAAACATTGCGGAGAATTTCCCCCTCGCAGACGGAAGCTCAATGAGCGCTTCACAATTCCTGGGTTTGTTCCTGTTTCCTCCCGACCAACAGTATACTTATATTTCGAAATTAAGCGGCGGGGAGAAAAGAAGGCTCCATTTATTGTCGATTCTTTTTCGCAACCCGAATTTTCTCATTCTCGATGAGCCCACCAATGATCTTGACCTGCCTACGCTGGGCGTCCTGGAGAATTTTTTGAGCGAATACCAGGGCTGCCTTCTGATCGTATCGCACGACAGGTATTTTATGGACAGGCTGGTGGACCATCTCCTGGTCATGGAAGGCGATGGCGTGATCAAGGATTTTCCCGGCAATTACTCTCAATTCCGGATCTGGCAAAAAGAAAAACCCGAAGTGCCCTATGAACTGTCGATTTCGAATGAACAGGTCCGGGCGCCGGAGGATCAATCCCGGTCCAACGGCAACACGCAACCAGAAGTGCAGGTTAAAAAAAAATTAGGCTACAAAGAAAAAAGAGAATTTGAACTGCTTGAAAAAGAGATCAGGGACCTGACTGAAGAAAAAGAAAAGATCAATCAAAAATTCAGCATTGGCGATCTTCCTCTTGTGGAATGGAATTCCCTGTCGGCCCGTATCCAGGAAATCTCCAAAAAACTGGACAGCAAGGAATTGCGCTGGCTTGAGCTGAGCCTGGAGATGTGATCAACCAAGCCCGGACTAACGGATTCGGATAGGTCTTCCATGCTTTTTTTTATCAGATCACTAAAATAAGACTATCTTTTAAGGACCAACCTTAAAATAACCAAAAATGAAAAAGACACTCTTTGTTCTGGCTGCAGTCTTATGTATTTTATTTTTCTCCATGAGTCAATACGGTTGCAGTGAAGCAGTGCAACCTAAGATAGATTCTGCCTCAGCCGGACCCAAAGTATTATCCAAGTCAGAATTGCTTGCGCGCGGTAAATACATTGTATCCGCCGCGGCCTGCAGCGATTGTCATTCTCCCAAGATCTTCACTGCGCAGGGGCCGGTGGAAGATTCCAGCAAAATCTTATCTGGCCATCCGGCCGGAATGCCCATGGCACCCATCGACAAGAAAGTATTACAACCCGGGGGTTGGTATTTGCTCGGTCCTGACATTACCAGTTTCGTCGGGCCATGGGGAATTTCTTTTGGCGCAAACCTCACTCCGGATACGGCC